>Ga0074193_1000146_pt1 | contig 130646 bp, 119 predicted proteins | sample EPASupsiteHSE605_FD_64523 | JGI IMG/M metagenome (GOLD analysis project Ga0074193, IMG submission 64523) | Bioremediated contaminated groundwater from EPA Superfund site, New Mexico - Sample HSE6-05 | ecosystem: Environmental > Aquatic > Deep subsurface > Groundwater > Contaminated ... | reverse complement strand
CGCGGATAAACCAAGGCAGAAAGTAGGTTTCAAAATCAGCGGAAATCCGCCCAATCCGCGTCATCCGCGTTCTATTGCAGTTCAGGTTTGCTCGTGGATTGTAAAGACTCAAGTCGTAAGAGACTAAATCCGGGCGCCGTGAAGTTCCATTATTCTGGACGGCAATAGAGGGTTGCCCGGTGTTTCAACGCCGGGTTTAGAGGAAACAAAGGTGGAAAACAGGGAAAAGCTGCTCGAACAATTGACCGGGGTCGACTCCTCGAAGCTCAACTATTACGTCGAGCTGAAAAAGCGCAGCCAGGAGGTTCTCAAGCAGAACAGCCGCTTGGAAATCCTGCATCAGCTTGCCCGGGACATCAATATCGACATGTCGACCCCCGACATCATCGAACGGGCCTTTTCCAAGCTGCCGCAGACGCTACCCTGTGACTTCCTCGGGCTGGTGACGGTCCGCAACGGCGATCTGTCGCTCAAGGCGATGATGCCCGTGGACTTCTGCAAGATCGAGAACTTTCCCGCCCATTCCCCATCCCTGAAAGTCATTCGCCAAAAAAAGGCCGGCATCTTCAATCTGACGCCCGATGAGCTCAGCCACATCCTGATCAATCCGGGCTATCCGGGTCCGCTCCGGGCGATGGCGATTGCACCGATGTTCAAGCGGGATGAGGTGATCGGTGCTCTCGTCGTTGCCAGCATCCTCGATTCTGCATATAGCGAGGCGGATCTGAGCTTTGTTCAGCACCTGGCCGACCAGCTGTCCATAAGCATTCAGAACGCCAGACTCTACAAGCAGGTCTCGCGGGCAAAGAAGGAATGGGAAGAGACCTTCAAGGCCGTGACCGACCCGATATTCCTCATCGACACCGATTACAACGTCCTGCTCCATAACGACCGGCTTCCCAGCGAGATGAGCGATTCCTGGAAAAAGGCGCTGAGCAACAAGTGTTTCGTCAAACTCCATGGCCATGACGGGATCTGCCCGAACTGTCCCATCGATGAGATCAAGAAAAACGGCCAGCCGGTTTTCCAGCGCTGGCAGACCGAGTCCGGGCTGGTTCTTGACATGTCCTACTATCCGGTGTTTAACGAAGACAAGCAGCTGGCGGCGGTGACCATCATCCTCAAGGACGTCACCCAGAAGACCAAGATGGAGGCGCAGCTGGTCAATTCGGCCAAGCTGGCCGCACTCGGCGAGATGGCTGCCGGGGTGGCCCATGAGCTGAACAACCCCATGACCGTCATCATCGGCACGGCACAGATGCTGGCCAGGGATCTGCAACAAGATGCGCAATTTGATAAAGCCGAAGTGCTCGAAGATATCATCAACTCCGGCCTGCGCTGCAAACGGATCGTCCAGAACCTGTTGACCTTTTCCCGGCAGAACCAGCCGCCGGTGACGGATATCGACCTGAATGCCGAAGCGGAACGAATGTTGAGCATGATTCAATACCAGATCAACCGAAGCCAGATCAGGATTGTCGAACAGTTCGATGTCAATCTGCCGAGGGTAACTGCCAATGGACCGCAGATCCAGCAGGTGCTGACCAACTTTCTGATTAACGCCCGCGATGCCCTGGCGGATGTGGAACGGAAGGAAAAAATCATCGTGGTGGCCACTTCGCTGCGGGTGGAGGGTGAAAAGAGATGGGTCGTGCTCAGTGTGAGCGATAACGGCAGCGGCATCGCCCCGGAAAACATGTCGAAAATTTTTACCCCTTTCTATACCAGCAAAGAGGCGACGAAAGGGACAGGCCTGGGCCTTTCGGTCAGTCTGGGTATCGCCGAGTCCCACCACGGCGCCATCGAGGTGGAGAGCCGGCCGGGCGAAGGCAGCACCTTCTCCCTGGTCCTGCCCATAGAGCAGCAGTAGTACAAACTATTCAGCCGTTTTATCATGTTTTTTCAAGTACTTTGGCGTTCATCATAACCCCTCCCAACCTCCCCTTAGCTTAAGGGGAGGGGTTTTGTTAGTTCCCTTAGGGGGAGTTATGGCCTTACAGGAGCTGAATGGTTACATACAGCATTGAAATTTGCCTAACGATGGAGAGTGCATGTCCCAGATTAAGGTTTTGATCATCGACGATGAAGCGGATGTCTGCACGTTTTTCCGCCGCTTGTTGTCCAGAAAAGGTTACGTTGTCGTCACGGCGACAAACGAGCCGGAGGCGATGCTGGCGCTTGAAGAAAACAGTTTCAACGTGGCCATGGTCGATCTGAAGCTGCCCGACACCGACGGTCTGACCTTGCTGCAAATGATCAAGGCCCGGCAGCCCGCCTGCGAAGTCATCCTCATGACCGGCTACAGCACCATCAAAACTGCGGTTACGGCGGTGCAATTGGGCGCCTACGAATATCTGGAAAAGCCTTTCGACGACATCAATGAAATCGAAACCCTGATAGAAAGGGCCGCCACCCACGGTTTCAACCTTCTGCAAGGACGCCACGACAAGGAGGAGTGGTCCGAGGTGGCCCAGGCAGTCGGTTTCCAGGTCGGCAGCGCGCCGAGCATGCGGCGCCTGGTATCCCTGGCCTTCAAAATCGCCAACAAGAATATCAATGTTCTGATCCAGGGGAAGACCGGCACCGGCAAAGAAGTCCTGGCCCGCTTCATTCATGCTGCTTCAGGTCGCGCAGACCAGGCATTCATCCCGGTAAACTGCGGGGCTCTGCCGGAAAACCTTCTGGAAAGCGAACTCTTCGGCCACGAAAAGGGGTCCTACACCGGCGCAAGCCAGACCCGCCGTGGCATATTCGAGTTGGCCAACCACGGCACCTTGTTGCTTGATGAAATCGGCGATGCCAGCCCTCAGATCCAGGTCAAGCTGCTGCGGGTGCTCGAAACCGGTGAATTCATGCGGGTCGGCGGTGAAAAGCCGATCAAAACCGATGTGAGGGTGATCGCTGCAACCAACGTCGACCTGGAAGAAGCAATCCGCGAGAAAACCTTCCGCGAGGACCTCTACTACCGGCTCAACGTGGTCCGGCTCGAGATTCCGCCCTTGCGCTCCCGCGCCGATGACATTCCGATGCTGGCGGAGCACTTTGTCCGGCTGCTCAATCCCGATTTACGGCTTTCCCAGGGAGCCGTGCGCCTCTTGCGGGATTACGGCTGGCCGGGCAATATCCGCGAACTGGCCAACGTCATGAGACGTGCGGTGGTTATGTGCAATGGCGATACGATTATGCCCAACCACCTGGGGAGCACGCTCCTTAATACCCCCGCCGACTCTGCCAAAACCCCGTCGTCACCGCTCCGGAACAACCAGGACCCGGACCTCCCTTTTTCCACGGATGGTTTCTGGGAGCATTATGCCAAGGCTGATGTGTTGGGCAAAATGAGCGCAGGTGAACTGAAGCAGATGCTCCAGTCCCTGCACGGCCTTGAAACCAGCCTGCTCTCGGTCATGCGCGCAAAAGGACTCGTGCCCCCCGCCCAGCGAGGCCTCAAGGATACGGAAGAGGAAACCATCAAAAAAGCGCTGGAACATTGCCGGTGGAATATCACGGAGACGGCGAAAGTCCTTGGTATCGGCCGGAACACCCTGTATCGCAAAATCAAGCAATTCAACCTGCTCAATTCCTGATCGTTCATCTGTAAAGCGTCTTCAATCGTTGAAAGCTGATCCAGCCGGTTCAGCTTTTTTTGTTTTCATTTTACAAGGCCCCGTGATTTTGTTAGGATGAACGCCCGTAAAACATGCCGTAAAGGGTTTCCATGTCTCAACTCACACCAATGATGCGTCAGTATCTGGAGATAAAAGCCGGCTATCCCGATGCAATTCTCTTTTTCCGCCTTGGCGACTTCTACGAGATGTTTCTCGATGATGCGGTTAAAGCTTCGCGTCTCCTTGACATCACCCTTACTTCCCGCAATAAAAACTCCGATGGCGCAGATGTTCCGCTCTGCGGCATTCCTTATCACTCAGCTACCCCCTATATTGCGAAACTGATTGAAGCCGGCGAAAAGGTCGCGATCTGCGAGCAGGTTGAAGATCCCAAGAGCGTCAAAGGGATTGTCAGGCGTGAAGTGGTGAAGGTGATCACCCCCGGCCTGGTTGTCGACAGCTCGAACCTGTCGCCGAAGGAAAACAACTACCTCCTCTCCCTCTACTGTGACGATGCCATGACCTGGGGGCTCTCTTACCTGGACCTTTCCACCGGCGAGTTCAGGGTTACCGAATTGGATGGTTTTGATGCGGCCGTTGCCGAGGTGGCGTGCGTGAAGCCGCGGGAAATCATCCTGCCGGCTGTTTTTCGTGAAAATGGGCGCATGAAGGAGTTGATGCCGGTCACAGCCGGGCTTGCCACGACCTTTGTCGACGACTGGGTTTACGACCTCGATTACTGCAAGCGGCTGATAGGGAGCCATTTCGGCGGCGCCTCACCCTCTGCCCTCGGATGCGATGGTTTAAACACCGGATTATATGCGATCTGCGCGGTTCTGCACTATCTCCAGGAGACCCAGAAGGGCCGGGCCGGGCACGTCAATTCGATCATTCCTTATACGAACAGGGAGTATCTGGTTCTGGACGAGTCGACGAGGAGAAACCTGGAGCTGACCGCTACCCTTGCGGAGGGGAAGCGTAAGGGGTCGCTGCTCGGTCTCATGGATCGTACCACCACTGCCATGGGTGGACGCAAGATGAAGCAGTGGATTAACTATCCACTGGTAACCATTCAGAGTATAACGGAACGTCAGGATGCGATCGAGGAGTTTGTACAAGATCCTTCCCGCCGCACGGCACTTGTTTCCCTGTTGAACGGCGTCTATGACCTGGAACGGTTGAACGGCAGGATCAGTCTTGCCAGTGCCGGCGCCAAGGATCTGGTGGCAATGAAAGAGTCGCTGGCGAGGATTCCCGGAATTAAGGAGCTGTTGGCTTCTTCTTCGTCTGTTCTCCTGCGCAGACTGAACGAGGGGCTCAACCCGTTGCCGGATCTGGTGGGGCTCATTGCAGGCGGTATCGTCGAGAACCCGCCGTTCGTCCTGAGGGATGGGGGGATCATAGCCGACGGTTACAACGCGGAACTGGATGAATTGCGGGCCATCAGCCGTGAAGGGAAGGGGTTCATAGCCCGTCTGGAGGCGCAGGAAAAAGGCCGTACCGGTATAAACTCCCTGAAAATCCGTTATAACAAGGTCTTCGGTTATTACATCGAAGTGACCAAGACGAACCTGACTTCAATCCCTGCCGATTACATCCGCAAGCAGACCCTGGCCAATGCCGAGCGCTATATCACCCCGGAGCTGAAAGAATACGAAGACAAGGTCCTCGGTGCGGAAGATCGTATCAGGGAACTGGAATTTTCTCTTTTTCAGGAAATCCGCGAGACGGTCGCCGGCCATGGCGAAATCGTCGCCCGTACCGCCGATTGCCTGGCGACACTGGACGTGCTCGCTTCTCTGGCTGAACTGGCCCATGAGCGCAATTACTGCCGGCCGCTCGTCGATGACGGTACTACCCTTTTCATCAGTGAGGGGAGGCATCCGGTCATCGAGGCGATGCACCAGGGTGAACGATTCGTTCCCAACGACACCTTGCTTGATAACGGGGAGAACCAGCTCATCATCATAACCGGACCGAACATGGCCGGCAAGTCGACATTTATGCGTCAGGTGGCGTTGATCACCCTTATGGCGCAGATGGGGAGTTTCGTCCCGGCAACAGAGGCCCATATCAGCCTGGTGGACCGCATATTCACCCGGGTTGGCGCCTCCGATAACCTTGCACGCGGGCAGTCCACCTTCATGGTGGAGATGATGGAAAGCGCCAACATTCTGCGTCATGCAACGCCCAAAAGCCTCGTGATCCTCGACGAGATCGGCCGCGGCACCTCCACATTCGACGGTGTTTCCATTGCCTGGGCAGTTGCCGAATTTCTTCATGATAACGACAAACATGCCGCCAAAACCCTCTTCGCCACCCATTACCATGAATTGACCGAACTCGCGGTGACGCGCAAGCGGATCAAAAATTTCAACATCGCAGTAAAGGAATGGAACGAGCAGATCATTTTTCTCCGCAAGATAGTGTCCGGTGGCGCATCCCATTCTTACGGCATTCAGGTGGCACGGCTGGCAGGTCTTCCCCTTGAGGTCATCGAGCGGGCAAAAGAGATTTTACAGAATCTCGAAAAGGGGGAGTTCGCTGAAGAGGGCATTCCCCGCATCGCCCGCGGCAAAAAGAGCGCTGGTTCGGCACCCGCTTCGCAGTTGTCGTTGTTTGACAGCGGAGAAGATATGCTGCGAAAAAGGTTGAAAGGTATGGATGTGACTACGCTTACCCCGCTGGAAGCCCTGAATCTGCTGGATGAATTAAAAAGGATGGTTTGACGCCGATGCGACGAAAATTAGTTGTTTTAATCTGGATTATCCTCGTCACCGCGTTTTGCTCGCAGATCGCATGGGGAGAGCAGCAAGAGACGGAGGGGAAAAAGCGGGAGCGAGCCGCCAAAAAGAAACAAAAAACCGGCACTGCAAAGCCAAAGGAGAAGAAGAAACAAACGGCGAAAAAGCAGACCCGATCCGAGACGCGAACGCCTTCAACCGTTACGCATAAAACCGCAACCGCCATGGCTGTTGAGCCCGCATCCAAGGCAATAGTCAAGGAGATGCGCCATTGGTCCAATCCCGACTACTCCCGCCTCGCCGTCACCCTCGACCGGGAGGCCGGATTCGAATATCATAAACTGCCCCCCAAAAATGAGCCGTCGGTTCCTCCCCGTCTCTACCTGGATATCAACGGCGCCAGGATAGGGCCGGGAGTAAAAGACCTGGCCATTGGCGATGGTCTGTTGAAGACGGCGCGCATTGCCCAGTACCGGCCGGATGTCGTACGGGTTGTGCTCGATCTGGACAGCATCAAGGACTACAATGTATTCACCTTCTCCGATCCTTTCCGCATCATGGTGGATGTCAAAGGAGATCGTAAGCCGGAGATCTCCGCCGTTAAAGAAAGTATCAAGGAGTCCCCCCCGCTGGTCGAGACTGCCAGGATTGAAGCGGTGGCGGAGAAAATTCAGGCGAAAGCGAAAGTAAAGCCGGGTAAGATACGGCGGATTGTCGTCGATCCCGGGCACGGCGGGCATGATCCGGGGGCGATTGGAGCCGGCGGAACCAAGGAAAAGGACGTTGTTCTTCAGATTGGTCTCAAGCTGGCACACAAACTGAAGGAAGAGCTGGGGATCGATGCTGTATTAACCAGATCTACCGATGAATTTATCGAGCTGCAGGAGCGGACTGCTATTGCCAACAAGGTCGGCGCCGATCTCTTTGTATCGGTTCATGCCAACGCTTCCCTCAATCGCAGCGCAAACGGCATCGAGACGTACTATCTGAACCTGGCCAAGACCGAAAAAGTGGCCCAGCTTGCTGCCAAAGAAAATGGCACATCCCTGGAAAAGGTGAGTCTCTTGCAGGCAGTGCTCTTTGATCTCATGGCGAACTACAAGCTGAACGATTCCGCACATCTTGCCGAAGAGGTGCAGAAAGCCGTTTCCAGCAAGGTGAATGGTCAATATTCTGTTAAAAACCTTGGGGTAAAACAGGGGCCGTTTTATGTCCTGGTAGGGGCTACCATGCCGAGCATCCTCGTGGAAACGGCTTTTTTAAGTAATGAGCGCGAAGAAGGCCGGCTCAAGGATCCACGTTATCAGGACATTACCGCTGATGGTATACTGGCCGGCATCAAGGCGTATATCGCCGGTCTCAAGTGAAACGGCACTTCAGCCACAGAGCCACGGAGACCCAGAGGAATTCACAGAGAAAAACGAAACAACAGTTATCACCAAACTGGTGAGGTTCAGTAATTTCGATAAAACTTAAACTCCTTGAAATTACAGAATAGTAATTCTCCGTGTCTCTGTGGCAAAAGATGGACTATCATCGAGGTACCATGGAATTCGACATCGATCAATATTTCCCGGCAATACCCAGGACGGAGCACGCTTCGTTTGAAGAGATACGCCCTTTATTATTAGCGGCAAGCAAGCAGTTTCTCGAACATTACCGGGAAGAGATTAAAGAGAAACATCGCGCCGGGGCCGGCGGTGACTGGGTCGTCAAAGCGATTACGGTCATGTCGGATACCCTGATCAAAAAACTCTTCCAAAGCATCACCAAGGGTTTCAGCAATTACAAGCATGCCAGGGAACAGCTGACTCTCGTCGCTGTCGGCGGCTATGGACGCGGCGAGCTCAACCCTTATTCCGACATTGATCTCATGTTTCTCCATGGCGGCAAGGATTCGAAACGGATAGAGGACATCGCCCAGAAACTTCTCTACTTTCTTTGGGACATGCGCCTGGATGTCGGATATTCGGTCCGTACCGGCAACGACTGCGTGGAAATGTCGAACTCGGATACGACCGTTAAAACCGCCCTTCTCGACGCACGTTTTCTGGTCGGCAGCAGAACGCTGTTCAAGGATTTTCAGAAGGTGATGCTGACCCAGATCCTTGCCAAGAGGAGTGATGCGTTTATCAAGGAAAAACTTGATGAATTGAATAAACGGCGGGATAAATACGGCTCAAGCATCTACATTCTGGAGCCGAACATCAAGGAGGGTGAAGGTTGCCTGCGGGACCTCCATACAGCCATGTGGGTCGCCAAGATCAAATACAAGATAACCGATCCCCGTGAACTGATAGTAAAAGGGGTGCTTTCTGAGGATGAACTGGCCGCTTATTATAGTTCGCTTGCGTATCTCTGGCGGATACGGAATGAAATGCACTACTCTGCTGTCCGAAAGGCCGATCAGCTGACCTTCGACATGCAGACCAATCTCGCCGGATTCTTCGGCTATACGGACCGGGGAAAGGTCCTTGCTGTTGAGGAATTCATGCGGGACTTTTATCTGCATGCCACGAGGGTGGAGCATTTTTCCTCTCTGATGGTCTCGAAATGTGCCAGGCGTGAAGAGGGTGCGCTGAAGATCCTTGGTTATTTTACCAGGCGGCCGGTGGGGGAGGGGTTTTATGTACTCAAAGGGGAGCTGGTGATCCCCGACGAGTCGATCATCGCCAAAGACCCGACGAAGCTGATGAAGATATTCGAATATGCCCAGAAGCATGGCGTATCTTTGAACATCAATGTCAAGGCCTTGATACGGGGAAGTCTCGACCTGATCAACGACAAATTCCGCCGCAGCAAGGAGGTCAACAGCTCTTTTTTTGCCATTCTCCGTTCTGATAAAGGTGTTGCGGAAACCTTGAAGCTCATGCATCACCTGGAATTTCTCAATCGGTTCATTCCCGAGTTCGAGCGGATCTACTGCAAGGTACAGCACGACATATACCACATATATACCGTCGACATCCATTCGCTGTTCGCCGTGGAGGAGACTGTCCGGCTCTGGAAAGGAGAGCACAGTGAAGACCTGCCGCTCTTGACCCAGCTTGCCTGTGAAGTGGACAAGCGCGAGCTGCTCCTCCTGGCCGTGCTGCTTCACGATGTGGGGAAAGGCGAAGGAGGGGGACACGCGGACAAGGGCGCCGATATGGCGCGTACCGTTGCCCGTCGCATGGGGCTTTCCAGGGAGGACAGCGAACGTCTCGAATTCCTTATCAGGAATCACCTGCTCTTTGCCCACATTGCCCAACGTCGCGACCTCCACGACGAGAAGATGATCATCCAGTTCGCCAGGCAGATGGGTAAGAGCGAAAACCTGAAAATGCTCTACCTGCTGACCTATGCGGACATAAAGGGGGTTGGGCCGGAAGTCTGGACGGAGTGGAAGGCCTTGCTTCTCCAGGAGCTCTACGAAAAGGCGTTCAAGGTGCTGGAACGCGGCGACTTCAAGTTTGAAGCCAGCAGCGAACGGGTAAAGAAGGTAAAGCGGCAGGTACTGGAGATATTGGGAGACGAGTATCCCACGGCACTTGTAAAAGATGAGCTGAAGGCACTGACGACGCGGCACCTGCTTTCCAATGCTCCGGACGTCATAGCCGACCATATCAAGACGTTGCTCCTGCTGGATAGCAAAAACCTGGTTATGAAGGTCGTCCATGAGGTGGATAAAGGTTATTCCAACTTTACCATCTGCACCCTTGACGTACCCGGCCTCTTTTCCATGATAACAGGGGTCATGGCTGCCAACGGGATGAATATTCTCGGCGCGCAAATCCTTACCAGCAGGAACGGCAAGGCGCTGGACGTGCTTCAGGTCAACTCTCCGCAGGGGTTCGTCATTACTGACGAAAGCCGCTGGCAAAGACTTGAGGACGATATGCGCCAGGTCCTGCAGGGCAAGGTCCGGGTCGGCACACTGGTAAAGAAGCGTTACCGCCCGACCATCCTGACTGAAAAGCCGAAACCGAAGTTTCCCACGCGGGTTGAAATCGACAACGAGGTTTCAGCGGATTACACGGTCATTGACATCTATACCCACGACAAGGTCGGGCTCCTCTACCGGATAACCAGCACCCTCACCGAGCTCGGGCTGTATATCGGCGTGTCGAAGGTTTCAACAAAGGTCGATCAGGTAGCGGACGTCTTTTACGTCAAGGATATTTTCGGCCATAAGCTGCTTGGTGGTGATAAACTTGAAGAAATAAGGATCCACCTGCTCAAGGCCATTGATGAAGAAATATGAACGAGTACCTTGACCTGTTTTTGAATTATCTTCTTGTAGAGAAGGGTTTGGCTAAAAATACCCTTGAAGCTTATAGTCGTGACTTGAGTGTGTATCTGGATTTTCTCGCGGAACGAAAGCGCACGAACCCGGAAAACGTTACTGCGCTGGATGTGGTTGAGCACGTGACGCGGCTTAAAGATTCCGGTCTTGCACCGCGGAGCCGTGCCAGGGCCCTTTCCGCCATAAGGATGTTTCACCGTTTCCTTTTGGTTGAAAACTATTCCGTCAGCAACCCTACGGCCATCATAGAAACGCCGAAAACCGTCAACCGGTTGCCCGAGGTGCTGTCGGGACGCGAGGTTGAAAGCCTGCTGGCGACTGCAAAAGGCGATGGGACGTTCGAGGTGCGCGACCGCGCCATGCTCGAAGTCCTTTATGCCACAGGGCTGCGGGTTTCGGAATTGGTGGCGCTCAAGTTGCGGGATGTGAATATCGACGCCGGTTATTTGCTGACCATGGGGAAGGGGGAAAAGGAACGTCTCGTACCCATGGGGGAATCGGCAAGAACGGCCATAGGCGAGTATCTTGCCGGCATACGCATATTGCTTGACAGGAAAGGCGACAACGAGTATCTGTTCTTGAGCAGGCTGGGGGGTAAAATGAGTCGCCAGGCGTTCTGGAATATCATCAAGAAACGGTCTGGTGCGGCCGGAATCAGAAAAAACATTTCACCGCATACCCTCAGACATTCTTTTGCCACCCATCTGCTGGAAAACGGGGCGGATCTCCGTAGCGTACAAATCATGCTTGGTCATGCGGACTTGTCATCTACCCAGATCTACACCCATGTGACCCGCGAACGGCTCAAGAAACTCCACAAAGATTTTCACCCACGGGGATAGTGACGTTTAAGGCTTGATCCGGTCCGTTAATTCAGGATATATTTTAATTATTTTTGTGTGAAAGGATTGTTGCATGAAGTACATTGTTTTGCTCGGTGACGGCATGTCCGATGAAAAAATTGAGGAGCTCGGAGGTAAGACTCCGCTCCAGGCGGCAAATACCCCCAACATGGATTTTATGGCAAAACGGGGAAAATTAGGTCTTGCCAGGACCGTTCCCAAGGGGCTTCCCCCAGGGAGCGATGTTGCCAACCTTTCGGTGTTCGGCTACGATCCGGTCAGCTGCTATACAGGCCGGTCACCGCTCGAAGCCGCCAGCATGGGGGTGGAGCTGGGAATAAATGATGTGGCTTTCCGCGTCAATCTCGTTAATTTGCATCCCCATGCCGGCAAGCTTTACATGCAGGATTATTCGGCTGGTCATATTTCCAGCATGGATGGGCGGGAACTGATCGAGGAACTGCAAAAACATCTGGGCGATGACGAGTTCCATTTTTATCCCGGGGTAGGATACCGCCACCTCATGGTCTGGCGCAACGGCAAGGATAAAATAACCGCCACGCCGCCACACGACATTACCGGCAAAAATATCATCGATTTTCTTCCTGCAGGGGAGGGAGCCGATCGCCTCATCAACCTGATGAATTCTTCGCAGCTGATTTTTTTCAACCATCCGCAATACAAACGGCGCCTGGCGAACGGCGAGGTTCCGGCAAATTCCATCTGGCTCTGGGGGCAGGGCAAGTCTCCACGTATGGCCACCTTTGCCGACAAGTTCGCCTTGAACGGTGCGGTTATCTCTGCTGTGGATCTTATCAAGGGCATCGGCATTTATGCCGGGCTTGAAATTGTCAATGTGCCCGGCGCAACCGGCTATATCGACACTAACTACCGGGGCAAGGCTGAGGCGGCGCTCAAAGTTCTCGAAGAAAAGGATTATGTCTACCTGCATGTGGAAGCGCCCGACGAGGCGTCCCATTCCGGCAAGCTGCAAGACAAGATCAAGGCGATCGAGGATTTTGATGCGCTTGTGGTCGGTCCGGTCCTGGAAGGGATCAGGAAATTCGGTGATTACCGCATACTCTGCACGCCGGACCATCCGACACCGGTCAAGTTGATGACCCATACGTCGGATCCCGTTCCATTCATCATCTACAGCGGTGAAGAGCGGGCTGACGATAAAGTGATGGGCTATGACGAAGATTCTGCTGCTTCCGGACTGTTTGTGGAAGAGGGATTCAGGCTGATGGAGATGATGATGAAATGACCCCTGGTGGCCATTCCGTCAATCGTAGGTTTTACGCAAGAGATAAAAGAGTAGGGCGGCAAGGAGCGAGCCGCTTACTGCTGCGACGCCTGTTATTTTTCTTTTTTGTCTTTCGGATTCGATGTTGCCGAAATCACGCTGTATTTTATCAAGTTCCGTTATGATCTGCGCTGACTCCGCCTTTACCTTTGCCGTATTTACTTCGTGAAAAAGTCTATGATACCTGTTGCGAGCGGAGAACAGCGCTTTTCCCCTCGCTTCGGTATCGACCCCCTCGCCTTTATAGACCTTTAACCGCTCCTCGATAACCACAATCCGCTTTTCCGTCTGTTCCATCGCTGCCTTGAGTTCCGCTGCGCGAGCGTAAGTGTGGCAGCGAGAGCAGTTCTTTTCATTGATGATGTCCAGGGTTGCTTTTTTCACGTCATGGCTGCCGTGACAGGTGACGCAGGTCGGCCCTCCATGGCCCAGTGCCTTGCCGTGCGCGCTTTGCAGGTAATCGTCCCTGATCCCGATATGACAGCGGCCGCAAAAGGAGGGAATCTCAATTTCTTTCGGTACTCCCAGAAAACCGCGTGCAGGATTCATGGCGTTAACCGCATCCTTCGGGTCACCGCCGTGACAGTCCTGGCAACTGGTACCGTTCTCCGCATGAATACTTTCTTGCCAAGGTTTTACCACAGCACCGCCACGGCCGGTTTGACTTCCATGGCACTGAAGGCAGACGGTCTGATTTTGTGTTGCAGCAGCCACAGGAAGGGAAAAGAGTACCAGGCACAGGGTTGTGATTGAGATTGGAAAGCCCCGGCGCAAAAATAGTCCCATGTTCATGAGTAATGTCCCCATATCATCAGTGCGAGATACAGCAGAATGCCGCCGATTGCGCAGACCATAAACAGGGGGCGCTTAAGCGGGTGTTTCTCTACTCCCCGGTCGATGAAAGGCAAAAGTGCGAGAAAGGTCATGGCTGCCCCCTGCACGGCAAGACCGAGAAATTCACTGGGGAAGATCTTCAGGGTCTGGTAGTTGGCGAGGAAGTACCATTCCGGTTTGATGTGGTCGGGGGTCTGGAAGGGGTTTGCAGGTACAAATGCATCTGCAGGGAAGAATATGTAAGGGGCGAAAAAAACCACACCCAGGAAAAATGCAAAATAAACGGCGATGGAGGTCATGTCCTGGAGCGCATAGTTGGGGAAAAAGGGGATGCCCCCCGGATGGCTTTCGTAGCGGTAGTTGTCTTCCTGCCATCGATTTCTTGAATCGGTCAGGCCAAAAGGTGGAGTGGAGACGCCGGTTCGCTGAAGGAAAAAGAGGTGCGCGCCGACGACGGCAGCGATGGTCAATGGTATAATGAGCACATGCATGGCAAAAAAGCGCCCAAGGGTAGCCGGACCGACCAGTTTGCCGCCGCGCAGGAATTCCACGAGAAATTCTCCAACGTAAGGGATTGCGCCGACGCTGTTGGTGGCAACGGTGGTTGCCCAGAAGGAGAGCTGGCTCCATGGGAGGAGATAACCGGTCAGCGAGACCGCCAGGACGAGGTTGAAGAGGATAAATCCTGAAAGCCAGTTCATTTCCCGCGGGCTTTTATAGCTCCCCATGAACAGGACCGACAACATGTGAAAAAGCAGGATCAACACCATCATATTTGAACCGACTGCATGACACAGGCGGATCAGCCAGCCGAACGGGACGTTGTTCATGATGTGCGTGACGCTGTGAAAGGCCTTGTCGGCATCCGGCACATAATAGACCAGGAGCATAATCCCTGTTACCACCTGCAGAGAGAATATCACCAGGAGGATGCTTCCCATGGAATACCAGACGTTGATGTTCCGAGGCAGGAGGTATCCGGTCAACTCCTTCTCCACCAGTTCTCCGGCGCCGATGCGCACGTCGATCCAGCCGTATATCTTTTTTAAAAGCGACATGGGACCTCCACGCTTATCCTATTATTACTTTGCCGTTCGCGACAACAAAGGATAGCTTTTCCAGCGGTTTGGGCGGAGGTCCTGAAATTACGGTTCCATCGGCTGTAAAAAGACCTGCATGGCAGGGGCAGAGAAACTCTTCTTTTTCTTTCTGCCACTGGACGACGCAACCGAGGTGGGTACAGACCGCAGAAAGCGCCACCAGGGCTCCGTTGTTTCTTCTGATCAGTACCGCTGCCTTTCCTTGGTATTCAAAATATTTTGCGTTGCCTGCCGTCAGTTCCGACTCCGGTATTTCAACTTTACTATTATTGCCGGCCTCATGTCGCGGAGCCAGGTATCTGAACACCGGATAGGCAATGGCGCCTGCGCCTGCAGCGAATAAAGCGCCGAGGCATACGCCGAGAAATGTTCGCCTCTCTTTGACTACCATGAAACCTCCGGTTTGTTCGACCTTAGGGACTCGGAACTAACCAATATACCGTTTTACATCTCATCTTCAGGCCATCTTTGCCGCCCCTTCAATCGCAAAATCCTCAGCGGAGCCTTGCTACGCCTGCGGTTTTGCTCAATCAGGAACGACAAACCTGACCTAAATCTGAGCGTAAAACCTGGTATATCAGTTAATTCCAAGTCCCTTATTCCATTGTGCTGTCTTTGCATACCCCCGGGAACGGCGTACTCAATGCCGCGGCAAGGTCGGTTCCGCGGCCATAAACCAGATACCATGATAATCCGTAAAGTCAAGCAACAGCGGGCTTTAACGGCTTTTTTGCTTGATTTAAACCGTCGTTTAAATTAAGCTGTCTTCGTAAATTACAATATATTGCATCTGCGAGGAGGTAATGAATGTTTAGCGAGCCGGGGAAATCCAAATTTCAAATTGACCTGCGGCGCCATCTGCGCAGTCAAAATATTTGCGACAATCTCGTTCATTTGATCTGTGAAATTGCCGAGGCGAGCAAATACGTCATCAATGCCGTGAGGACCGGCGATCTTGGGGTGGCGGGTACTTCCAATCTTTATGGTGAAGAGCAGCTTGCCCTTGATGTGTTGTCTGACCGTATCATGAGGAAACGGCTCATTCATTCCGGTGTCGTCTGCAATATCGCTTCCGAAGAAATGGACGAGATATACCAGGTGACCACGGATTCCAATGGCCTCTATTCCGTTGCGTATGATCCCCTTGACGGTTCTTCGCTGGTTGATGTCAACCTGGCCGTTGGTACTATCGTTTCCATTTTTTCGGGTTGCGATCTCCTCCAGGAGGGACGCAAGCAGGTAGCGGCCATGTATATCCTTTACGGGCCGAGAGTTTCGCTGGTCTACACCGTTGGCGACGGTGTCCACGAATTTACCATGAACCAACTGATGGAATATAACCTGACACGTGAGAATATCCGGATGCAGCCTGATGGCAATATTTATTCACCCGGCGGTCTGCGTAATAAATATAACGAAGGTGATGAAAAGTTCATCCGCTACCTGGAAGCTAAAGGTTGCAAGCTGCGTTATTCAGGCGGGTTTGTCCCTGACATCAACCAGGTGTTGATGAAAGGGAAGGGGCTTTTCATGTATCCTGCTCTGAACGGGTCGCCAAACGGCAAGTTGCGCCTCCTGTTCGAGCTCAATCCCATGGCGTTTATCATAGAACATGCCGGTGGCGCAGCTACCAATGGCAAGATACCGATACTCGATATCAAGCCCGAAGGTCTTGACCAGCGGGCTCCAATATATATCGGATGCGTTGAAGATGTTAATCGGGCTATGGAGTACGTGTATAAAAGCTGAGTTTTACAGGAGCCATTTGCCGGCTCAAAACTGCACGAAGAGGTAATGTATGGAAAAAGAACAAAATCCGCCGAGACTCTGTAGTGAGATTCAACTGTTTGACCTGTGCGACAAAGATGTCTGTTCGCACAAGGACGGCCGTTACTGCACCAAGGGCGATATCCTGGCAAAATTCGAAGCAATAAAGGAAGAGGACGAGCGTTCGCCTGAACAGTTCATGGCTGATGAGTTAGACGACGCCGAAGGCGCCGGCGACATGGGATTCGATGAGTCCTTTGGCGTGGATGAATACGGCGAAGAAGAACCGGAAGACGAGGATCTGTAACAACCCCCTCAACTCGTAACTATTAAACTATTCATTGTACAAAGGCCGCTTTGTGAGAAGCGGCCTTTTTGTTTGATAATTCCTTAATTTCTAAAGTGCAGGCTTTTTAAGCCGATATGTAAAGTATCTACGTATAAGCGAGAGGACATATTATGAGCGCCAAGCTGCTTATTTTGGATGATGACATCGATATTCTCCAGATGTTGAAGACCGTTTTCAACGGTGAAGAGATGGACATTATTCTGGAGAGCGAAAGTGAACAGGCCCTTCGCTTTATTACGACAGAGCGTCCCAATGTGGCTATTGTCGATATTAATCTTCCCAGGAAATCCGGCTTGCAAGTGCTGCAGGAAGCGAAGAAGATCGATCCGGGGCTGTCAGTCATAATGACTACAGGCAACAAGACTACCCAGAATGCCATTGAGGCCATGAAGTATGGCGCCTATGATTATGTGACCAAGCCGTTTGATATGAACAAGTTGAAATCCGCTGTTCACAAGGCTCTGGAATGTAATCTTCTCAGTCGTAAAGTAAGATATACCAAAGATACCAAGCAGTTATCCGAAGATGAGCATGCCGATGACATCATGATCGGCTCTTCGCCTGAAATGATCGAGATCTGGAAAATGGTCGGGAAGGTGGCCGATTCCGATGCAACTGTCTTGATTCAGGGAGAAAGCGGTACCGGCAAGGAGCTTTTGGCTAGGGCCATCTATAACAATTCACGGCGGAAGAACCGACCGTTTTTGGCAGTAAACTGTGCAGCCTTACCGGAAGCATTGCTGGAATCCGAACTTTTCGGCCATGAAAAAGGAGCGTTTACCGATGCCCATGCACGCAGAATCGGCAAATTCGAGCAGTGCAACGGCGGTACGATCTTCCTGGACGAAATCGGCGAGATGAGCCTGGCCAATCAAGGTAAATTATTGCGGGTACTGGAAAACCAGGAATTCGAGAGGGTCGGGGGGAATGAAACCATACGAGTCGATGTGCGCATCATCGCTGCAACCAATAAGAGCCTGATTAATTCGGTGAAAGAGAAGGTTTTCAGAATGGATCTCTTTTATCGGTTGCGTGTCGTTAATTTTTTCTTGCCGCCTCTCAGGGAAAGGATAGAAGATATTCCCCTGCTGATCGATCTGTTTATCAAGAAATTTTCCCGTAAATATGGAAAATCAATCAAGCGTATAGCGACGGAAACCTCGGAGTTGCTGATCGCGCATCCTTGGGAAGGGAATATACGAGAGTTGAAAAACGTCATCAATTCGGCAACCGTTTTTTGTAAAAGCGATATCCTGATGCCGGAAGATCTGGAGTCATTTTTACAAGCCAAGGCAGGGTTCAAGGAGGTCGACCTTGACAGCGCCGGTGAAGACTATTATGAGGTCTTCTGGAACATGCTCGAACCGGTTTTTGATGGCATTTGCATCAAGAACAAAGGCACTATTTACGAAAGCGTCAATATGGGGCTTGAAAAGGCCCTTATCCATATGGCCATGGAAAAGTCCAGTAATAATCAGGTGTTTGCCGCTAAGCTGCTGGGAATCAGCCGTAACACGTTGCGGGACCGGTTGGAGCGTTACAAGATAGGTGCTGCTGAATAAACGATATTGCTCTAGTACCATGTAACACTTGATATTTCGCAACCTGCCCCCCTCCCAACCTCCCCCCCTTGGGGGAGGAGCGCTAGTCTCCCTTCCCAGGAGGGGAAGGGCTGGGGAGGGGGTTTAGATGTTACAGTGCTCTAGTACCATGTAACACTTATTTTTGCGGATAACCCCTCTAAATCTCCCCTTATCTAAGGGGAGACTGAGGGGGGTTAGATTCAGATGTTACAGTGCTCTAGCCATCTAAAGAAAATATTTTCCGGCAGATTCTTCCCAGTCCTTTTTCTGAACTTTCAAAAATACATCCACCAAAGCCGGGTCGAACTGGTAACCACTGCATTTGGCAACTTCATCTATGACAGCCCCGAAAGGAAGGGCCTTGCGATAAGGTCTGTCGGATGTCATGGCGTCAAGGGTGTCTACCAGCGCAAATATGCGCGCGCTGACGGGAATTGCATCGCCTTTCAGCCCGTTTGGATAGCCGTTGCCGTCATAGCGCTCGTGATGGGCGAGCACTAATTCAGCAGCCCCTTTGAAATAATTTATTCCCGTGAGTATCTCATGTCCCACATGAGGATGTTGTTTCATTACGGTCCATTCGTCATTGTTCAATTTTCCCGGTTTCAAGAGAATGTTGTCTGAAATGCCGATCTTGCCGATGTCGTGCAGGAGCGCGCCTTTGGCCATTGCAGCCCGGTCGGTTTCGTTTATGCCCACTTCCCTGGCAAGCAATAGTGTGTACGCCATAACCCGTTCGGAATGGGAGCCTACCTCTTTTTCCCTTGCATCCAATGCCCTTATGAGTGCGGTCAACGTATGCTCATAGGCCAGATTTATTTCTCCCATTGCGGTACGGATCACTTCCGTCTGTTCACGCACCTTCATTTCCAGGTTAGCCTGGTATTCCTTGTTGTCTCGTATCAAGCGCTGTTTTTCCGCTGCGTTTCGGGCAATCAGCAGAACCCTGTCCAGGTTGAACGGCTTGGTGATATAATCTTCAGCGCCAAGATGAATGCACGACAAGGCTGTATCCATATCATTCATGGCTGTGACCATCATAACGATTATTTCCGGTTTAAGGGTCTTGGATTCCTTCAGCAATTCGACTCCGGAACGGCCGGGCATCATGATATCAAGGAAGGCAATATCTATCGGCTCTGTTTTCATGATAGCAATGCCTTCTTCCACATTGCTCGCCTGATGACAGATGTAACCTTCCTTGCCCAGGGTAGCGCACAGAAGATCTCTGATCATTTCTTCATCGTCTGCAATCAATATATGTTCTTTCATGTACCCATCTCCTTATGCCTTAACGGTTTCAGCCGGGACAACATCATTACCCAACGCATGCCCGACTTTTTTTACCAACGAACCGTTAACAAAGGGTTTTGCCAGAAAAGGCACTCCTTTTTCAAGGATTTTTTCAAAATTGACCTTGTCGTCGGTGTGGCCCGACATAAAAATTATCTTAATCCCCGGTTTCTTTTGCGTCAATGTTTCAGCCAGCTTCGGCCCGCTCATAAATGGCATGACAACGTCGGTCAACACCAGATCAATTTCCGTCTGATGCTGGTCAAAAATCTCCAGTGCCTCCAGGGGGTCGGTTGTTTCAAGGACATTGTACCCCTGTTTGTTTAATGTATGGACCACGAGGTTAAGAACTCCCGGCTCGTCTTCAACTACGAGAATAGTTTGTGAGCCTTGCGGAACTTCTTCGGTGGACGGTTTTGTAATAGTATCCATCTGTTGGTGGACGCGGGGCAGAAATATCTTGAAAGTAGCTCCTTGTTCCAATTCGCTGGTTATATCGATATAACCGCCGCTTTGCTTGACGATGCCGTACACCGTCGCAAGCCCCAGGCCTGTGCCTCGTCCCAGTTCTTTTGTGGTAAAGAAAGGTTCAAACAGACGTCTTTTAACGTCCTCGCTCATGCCCATGCCGTTATCACAGACCGACAGCATGATATAACTCCCGGGAACGGAACCGGGGTGGTTTGCGGCAAATTCATCATCCAACTCTGCGTTGGCTGTTTCTATGACGATCCTTCCGCCGTCTTCCGAAGCATCACGGGCGTTCACTGCTAAATTCATGATGATCTGTTCAACCTGACCCGGATCGATCTTGATCAATCCCACGTCCGGATCCAGGTTTGTCACGAGTTTGATATGCTCGCCGATCAGACGGCAGAGCATTTTTTCGATGTTTTTAACCTGGGTGTTGATATTCAGTACTTTGGGCGCCAAAATCTGTTTGCGGCTGAAGCTTAGAAGTTGCCGTGTCAGATCCGCTGCCCGTTCTCCGGCTCGCAGTATCTGCTCTGCCTCTTTGTGCTGCGGGGAATCATTGTCCAATGATCGCAGCAAAAGGGTGCTGTAGCCATTTATTATTGTGAGCAGATTGTTGAAGTCGTGCGCAATTCCACCTGCCAGTTGACCGATCGCTTCCATTTTCTGCGCCTGTCGCAACTGCTCAATTGATTTCTTGCGCTCGGTTATGTCTTCCTTGACTCCAACGTAATGGGTTATTTGTCCTTCTGTGTTTTTAATGGCGGAGATCGATGCGCTTTCCCAAAAAAGTTCGCCGTTTTTCTTCTTGTTGTGATATTCGCCGTGCCACTCTTTTCCCGCGGTGATGGTTTCCCACATCTGCTTGTATTCATCCGGTTTCATGGTGCCGGCTTGTAAAATTCGAGGATTCTTCCCGAGCACCTCCTGTTCGTTATAACCGGATACGGCTGTGAACTTGGGATTGACGTATTCAATGTTGCCCTCTGTGTCCGTAATCACGACTGAAACCGGACTTTGCTCAACCGCTCGCCAAAGTTTGCGCAGTTCTTCTTCCGCGCGCTTACGCTCGGTAATGTCGAGCAAAGTTCCGATGACGGCTGGTTTTCCATTCAGTTCGGTTTTAGCGCCATGAGCTTCCAGATCGATGATTTTAGCGTATTTGCGCTTTCCCTGGAAATAGAAATGAAGGCTTTGGGCATTTTCCCCCAACAGGTTCAAATAGCTGTCGATAACCTTGTTGCGGTCACTTTCGGCAACAAGATCCAAAAGAGTTTTGGATTCTATGAGCTCGTTCTGCTGGTATCCGAAAATCCTGGCAAATTTTGGATTTACATAGGAAAAAATCCCGTCTTGCAGCAGATAGATACCTACGAGCGACTGCTCGACAAGGCTTTGAAACCTTGCTTCTGTGGCATGAAGCGCTTCTTCGGCCTTTCTGCGTTCGTTTCGGACGAATGCTTCTTTAAGTTCCCGTTTGATTGCGGGGATAAGCCTGGTCAGGTTGTCTTTGATGAGGTAGTCGCGGGCGCCGGCACGCATGGATTCAACGGCCACTTCCTCACCCATCTGTCCCGACACCATTATGAACGGTAAATCGATATTCAGCTGATGCAGTAATTTCAGTGCGGACAAGCCGCTAAATTGCGGCATGACGTAGTCCGATATGACAACGTCCCAGTTTTCGGCATTAAGAGCCGCCTTCATTTCTTCTGATGTTTCAACCCGATCGACTACCGGATCGAATTCATGTTGAAGTTCTCTAACGATCAACCGGGCATCGTCTGGCGAATCATCAATAATCAGTACCCGAAGAGGAGGTTTCATTATGGTCGCCGTCCTTGAAGAAGTAAGTAATGACCGTTAACCGAGGCTATCAATCTTCTTATCGGATTTCAGGGAAACATATTTAGTAAATAGTTTCCATCCGGAAATCCCGGATGGAAACTACGGGAAGCGGCGTAGAAATTCTTTAATAAACGGTCCGTATATGCTAGAAGATAGAATAAATTTGACGCGGAGGAGGCTGGTGTGCTGATTAACGACGAAATCCAGAGACAGCTGTTACAGTTGTTCGCCAAATCGTCCAATTTGCCCAAAATCGAGGCGGAACAGCAATCGGCCTCCCAACTGCAGTTGAATCCCGGACAGCAAGTTCAGGCGGAAGTTGTCGCCAAGCTGCCCAACCATCTTTTCCTGGCACGCATAGCCGGCGAGTTGTTTAAAATGGAGATTCCCTTAAACGTTCAGCCGGGCGAAACCATGAATATGACCTTTGTCGCCGCAGAGCCCCGCATTACCTTCGAGCTGGCTAAGGGTGACAATGGCAATGGACCCGTAAATATCAGTTCCATGGGGAAATGGCTAAGTTCTCTCGCCGGGGATGCGGGTGTGGAGCAAAATGCTGCTGTTCGCCAGTTTTCGATGTCGAAGGTTCTTGACGGACCACCTGCCGATATGGAACAGTTTGCATCCAGGCTGCGAGAAGCCTTGACCCTTAACGGGCTATTTTACGAATCCCATCTTGCCGAATGGGCGATCGGTGAACGACAGCTTAAGGACATACTCCGCGAACCACAGGGGAAACTTTCTCAGCGGCTTGCTGCCGGTTCGCTGAAAGCGGGGCAGAATCAGTCGAGTGATGACGATATGATGCTCTCCTCTTTTAAAGGTGAGTCCGTTTCCTCCGACCGGCCTTCATCAGCGCACAACCGATCAAGCGCAGAATTTATTGCCGATTCGCAGACATTTCCCATAATCAGGGAACAGTTGGCAGCTCTTCACACCGGCCATCTGGTCTGGAACGGACAGGTTTGGCCTGACCAGAAAATGGAGATCACTATTGAAGAAAGGGATGTCAACGGCTCCCGGGGTGAGCCGCAAGAGAAAGCTTGGGAAACATCTCTCAAGCTGCATCTGCCCAGACTTGGGACAATTGCCGCTACCTTGCGTTTATCGGCTGACGGCGTGGACGTCGTCATAGAAGCTGAGAATGTTGAAACAACAACCCTTCTGAAGGGGGATGGCGAGGGGCTGCGACAGTCCATGGATGGAGCTGGAATGAAGCTGGCTCATTTGGTGGTAAAAGATGGCAAAACGGCCTGATGACATGAAAAAGGCGGTGGCGATGGCGTATGATCCCGGTGATTATGCGCCACGGGTGATCGCCAAGGGTTGCGGCGTGACAGCTGAGGCGATAATTGCCCTTGCCAGGGAAAACGGCGTTTATGTGCACGAATCCCCGGACCTGATGAATTTATTGCTTCAGGTTGACCAGGATCGTTACATTCCGCCGGAACTCTATCGAGCCGTAGCGGAACTGCTGGCCTGGCTTTATCGACTGGAACAGGGTACAGACGGTGTAGAACCCTGAAAATCAGGTGAATTTTACAAGTCGATCTCCTTCACGCTTACTCCGCAAGATTCCCCTTTCGTAGAATCCCCGATTTCCTACCAGAAATGCCATTGTCCGGTCGTAATCACATATATCCCCAGGGCCAGGTTTGTGACTGCATGCGCCAGGATGCACTGGGCGATGCTCTTGGAGTAATAAAGAAGAAGGTTGTAGGCGGCCCCAGCCATGATCCCAGCCAGCAAAAGATGGTGCTCAAATCCGAAAAATATTGCGGTGAACAGGAATGACGGCCATGTGAATTGACCAATGGATATCTTGGAATATGTCTGGTTGATGATGTAGCGAATGAGAAAAGAGCGCCAGAATAATTCCTCCATAATGGGGACGATGATTACTGCACCGGTCATCCGAACAAATGTCATACTCGTTCTCATCCGGTCGTCTTGCAAGATACTCGGATTAAAGCCTTGTTGCGGTGGATGGGATGTGCAGTTCCAATCCATGTTGATCCATAGAGTAAATACAACTATGCCCGAAATTATGCTGATAACCGAATGTTTGAATTTCAAAAGGTCACGCAGGCAGACCTCCGTGTAATATGACTTGAACGTGACCAGTAACAAGGCAACGGCAACTGTCTTGGCCGGGTATAGATACATCACTGCCGGCACTGAACCGTCGCCCCCTCCGTTGTTTGCCCAATGAGCAAACAGTTGTTCCAAACCCACAAATGCCATGAATAGAGCGTACGGCGCTATTCTCGGGAACGTGCCATTTGTCAAAACCACCTGTTCATTGATCTCACCCATAACAATAAATTAATTTAAAATGCCAACATTGCAAGTGTGAACATAAACCTTTCTACCTCCCCCGTGATGCGAATCCCATTCGCTCAAAACGCCCTGTTTTGCCCGTTTTAAGCCCATCGTCTGTTTTAGGCAATATCCGCAGTTAATACTTTGTTTTTTGCTTAGAGCAGCAACGAAATAGCGCGCATGTGGCTCATGATCCCTCTCCAGATGCCGTTTTAGGGTTCAGTTGCCTTGTCTTGACAAAGAGCCATATTGCGGTAAAAATATATTAAATATTAAACAAATATAATTAATTAGATGGGTGGTTTGGGGTAGTTGTTGAATACGATATCTGGTTCATTTACTCAGCACCATACAAAACTGTATGACTTGAGACGTAAACTGTCATAGTTAAATATACTATGCTGTTAAATTCGCACCAATTGCCATTGCATTGACAAAATACACAAAACAAACGTTTGTTGGATGATGATCGGCTTTACTATACACATACTTGCTTATTCGGATAGATCATCAGATACATTCGCTGCGCTATACGAAGGCATGATCAGAAGATTGATAACCGTTATTACTATTAATCGTTATCGGATAGCTGATTAATGAAGAATTGATTGTTTGTGGAGGGTATTGCTTTGTATAAGGTAATCATTATAGCCATTGTATTATTTAATATCGCCGGCTGCAGTGGTAAAACCAAGGAGGAACTTTACGCAAAAGGCGTCAAGCAGATAAATGATGGAAATCCGAACGGTGCCATAGTTTTCTTGAAGAACGCGCTGGAAAAGGACCAGAACTATCTTGATGCCCGCTATCAATTGGCTAAAGCGTATGTGGCTGCCGGCAAATATGAGCAGGCTGAAAAGGAATTCCAGAAGGTTCTCAGACAGAACCCCTCTCGGGTCGAGATCATGCTTGATCTGGCAAGGATCTATAATTCCAGTAAAAAGCCGGATTTGGCAATTGATGCAATGGGCAAATATTTGAAGTCACATCAACAGTCGTCTGAAGCATTAGAGATAATGGGCATAGGGTACGCGCTTAAAAACAGACTCGATGAAGCCGAGAATTACCTGCTTCAAGCGCTGAAGGCGGACCCACGAAGAAGCGGCGCTAAACTTGATCTCGCCGGGATTTACATTGCCTGGGGCAGAGAAAAGGACGCCAGGCAACGGCTTGATGAAATTATTAAAGTCGATCCCAAAAACAGCAGGGCTTATTACATGCTCGCCGGCCTTGAAAATTCAGTCGGTAATAAGGACCGGGCGCTTGAGATATATCAAACCATCCTGAAAATCAATAAATTCGACACCAGCGCCATTTACAAATCAGGTCTTATATACATAGATAAAGGGGAACTCGACAAGGCTGAAAAGCTGGCTGCTCATCTTTTGCAGAATTATCCGAACCGGGCTGATGGTAACAGGCTGAAGGGGCTTGTTTGTTATTACAAGAAGAACTATACAGAAGCGATAGCCGCTCTGCAAAACTCTCTTAGAACGCAGCCCAACATGGAGGCCTATTATTTCCTGGGCCTCAGCCTCTACAATCGCGGCGAATTTGAAAACGCGCTCAGTCAGTTTCGGATAATCCTGGACTATAATCCCTCCTTTATTCAGGCAAGACTCCTTACCGGCGTGATCCTTCTCAAACAAGGGCGAATTGACGATTCAATCAGCGAAATCGGCAAGATCCTGCAGCTTGATGACAGGCATGCCCTTGCCCACAACATCCTCGGCAGCGCCTATATGGCAAAGGGTATGAGTGAAGAGGGAATGAAAGAGTTCAGCAGGACTACGGAACTTGATCCGAAGATCATCGATGCCCATCTAAAAAAAGGAATATTTCATCTAAGCAAAGGGAGAACAAAGGAAGCCGAAACCGACCTGAGGACAGCGGTTCAGGTAGCACCGGAAATCCTGAATACCCGCTTGATACTCTCTTCTTATTATCTGCGCCAGAACGACTTTACAAAAGCGTTATCCGCAATAAGCGAAGGTCTCGGCGGGACAAAAGGCGACGCTGTTCTTTACAACACGATGGCGTCAATCAAGTTTACCGAGAGAAAACCGGACGATGGATTGAAATTACTGCAAAAGGCAAAGCAGACGGACCCGAACTTATATGCTACCTACTTCAACCTGGCAACCTATTTTGCAGCAGTAGGCGAATATGAAAAGGCGCTTAATGAATATCGGACGGTGCTGCAGCATGACCCTGCTAATGTCAAGGCATTGATGTGCATGGCGGCGCTTTTTGATATGAAAGGACGTGAGAATGAAGCCCTCGCTTTCTATAAAAAAGCAAAGGAAACTAAAGCTCCAGTCGCCTTTCTTGCCTTGGCAAATTTTCACTTGAAGAAAAACGAGAACGGCAACGCCCTCACTGTGCTTAATGAAGCGATAAAGACCATTCCGCGCAATACAGCCGCACTTGAACTGAAAGGGCGGATCTATCTTCAGGAGAAAAAATATAAAGATGCCATAAAGGTTTTCGATGATATCGAGGCTATTTCTCCCGATCTTGGTTTTCGTTTAAAAATCGATACCTACGTGGTGATGAAGGATTTCTCGAAAGCCGTTGCGCAGGCCCGACGTTTTATAACAATCAAGCCGAACTCGGCTTACGGGTACATGGTGCTCGCTTCTGTTTATGAAAGACAGAATAACGTGGATCACGCCCTGGATGAGGTGAAGAATGGTCTTCGGGGCGACGGGAAAAACGTTCAGGCGATCCTGATGCTGGGAAACCTTTATGCCAAAAAAGGAGATAATAACTCGGCAATGAAGGCTTTTGAAGAGGCTGTAAGCAAAAAACCGGATTTTGCTCCGGCGTATTTTGCACAGGGAGCGCTTTTGGATGCAGCAGGCAATAAGAGAGAAGCGATAAAAAAATACCGCGAAGCACTGGAAAAATCGGAAGACTTTGTTCCGGCCCTGAATAATCTTGCCTATTTGTATGCTGACGGCTACGGCAGTAAACAGGATGCAGTCAGGTTGGCGGTGACGGCTTTCAAGCTGGATTCCGGGAATCCGGCCATAATGGATACGTTGGGTTATGTTCTTTTGAAAAATGGTCGTAATGCCGAGGCGCTTAAACTTCTGGAGAGGGCGGCCCGCCTTCTCCCAGCTGATGCGAACGTTCGGAATCATCTTTTAGCGGCTTTCAAGGCAAACGGCGATCAGTCAAAGACAAAGCAGCAACAGGTTCTGCATTAGTCCCTTAGAAAAATTATTTGCATGTTTTTTGCGAAGAATTTTTCGTGAAGGGACTTATCCCGTTAATCGGGGTTAGGATGGGTTTTTTGAGGAAAATCAGGAAATGGCTGCTGCCGGCAGAACCGGGCCGGCGGAAAAAAGGGATTACAGATGAGCAAGAGAATTTTACTGCTCTTAACAGGCGACATAGTGGTGGCAATATTTGCGCTGCTTACAGCCTTTTTAATCCGCTTTGGCGAACTGCCGGCTCCGGGTGACCTTACGCGCACAGGAACAGTGAGGGTGATCATATTTGTTTTTATTATGATTTTCTCGTCGTTCTTTGTCGAAATATATAATCTTAACCGGTATTTGGGGGGTAAGGAAAGCGCCGCAAGAATTTCCATTTCTCTGCTTATTTCGTTGTTCATCCTATCATGTTTCTATTTTATGGCGCCACTTTTCGTGTACGACGGGATGGTGCTGATATTTTCTCTCTTTATTTTCGGCACTCTCCAGTTAGCGTGGCATTATCTCTGTTACATCAGTTCAAGGTTTTCAGGTTTCTCCAGAAGGGTCCTTGTTTTGGGTACCGGTCCGCTGGCGCAGCAGATAGGGAACCTTATAGCTGCGGGCAACCAGAACTATGTGCTGTCCGGTTATGTCAACTGCGCCAGCGAGCCTCTGGATGTCCCTCCACAAAACATAGTAGGGAATGAAGAAAGGCTCTATGAGACGGTGATGCGTGCAAGGGCGCATAAGATTGTCGTGTCGTTGTCGGAACGGAGGGGAATTTTCCCGTTACAGGACGTGTTGAGCTGCAAGCTTAGCGGAGTCGAAGTCGTTGATGCGCCAACCTTCTATGAGCAAGTGACCGGCAAGCTTCTTATCGAAAACATTACTCCAAGCTGGTTTATTTTTTCACATGGTTTCAGGGTAACCGCTCTGCTCCGGTATTTTAAGCGGATGATCGATTTGATCAGCGCTATCGTTTTGTTGCTGCTGTTTTTGCCGTTCTTTCCGATTATTGCCTTGCTCATAAAGCTGGATTCGCAAGGGCCGATCCTGTTCAGACAGGATCGGGTCGGAGAAAAGGAAAAGAAGTTTACCCTTTACAAGTTCAGGACCATGGGGGTGGATGCGGAGAAGGATACCGGGGCTGTCTGGGCCAAGGAACATGACCCCCGGGTGACACGTTTAGGTGAAATCTTACGCAAGAGCCGGATAGATGAAATTCCTCAACTGTTCAATATCCTTGCGGGTGACATGAGCCTTGTGGGGCCGAGGCCGGAGCGCCCGGAGTTTGTAAATAAATTGAAAGAGATCATTCCATTCTATTCGGAACGGCATTGCGTCAAACCTGGGGTAACCGGCTGGGCACAGGTACAATATCCATACGGGGCCTCGGTTGAAGACGCCATAGAGAAGCTTCGTTATGATCTCTATTACATAAAAAACCTCAGCATGGCTTTTGATTTGATGATTGTTCTTGAAACGGTAAAAGTGGTTTTGTTCAGGCGGGGGGGCAGGTAAGAGGGGGAAAATGTATGAAACTGAAATTGATTACGCTCTGTTTAGCATTGCTGATTCCTTACATTGCCATTGCCGGAGATTACATTATCGGCGAAGGTGATGGTTTGGACATTTCCGTATGGGGGGTCAAAGAACTTAATGTGTCGGTGAGGGTACGGCCGGACGGTAAAATAACCATCCCCGGGCTGGGTGATGTAAAGGCAACCGGCGTTACACCGTTAGAACTGCAGGCAACGTTAGGCGCGAAGTTCAAGGAGCTGGTAAAAAATCCTATTGTGACGGTGTCGGTCCGCGAGATTACCAACAGTAAAGTCTATGTTTTTGGTGGCGGCGTCAATTCCGGAGTATATGATCTTAATCGGCGCACGACACTTCTCCAACTCCTGTGTGTTATCGGCAATTCTACAGTCAGTGGCGCTGCCAACCGCAATACTTCGGCTGGAGCCGGCGCCAAAGTTGCGGATTACAAAAAGGCATATATCCTCAGGAATGGCAAAAAACTCAAACAAGATTTTTACAAGTTGTTCGTTGATGGAGATGTTAGCGAAGATATTGTCATTGAAACAAATGATGCCATCTTTATCCCGCAACTACTGGAAAAAAACATTTATGTTCTCGGCGCGGTCAATACCCCGAAGGTCATCGAGTACCGTGAAGGCATGACTATTATGGAGGCAGTTCTTGAGTCCGGGGGGTTCACTAAATTCGCTAAACAGAACGACACCGAAATTCTTCGCAAGGATGGCAAAAAGGAAATATCCATTTCGATAAAGGCAAAAGATCTGATTAATGACGGTGATCTGGAGCAGAATGTCAAATTGAAGCCAGGTGATTACGTTGTTGTCAAGGAAGGACTGTTTTAACTTATTTCAGTAATAATAGTGCAATTTCGAGCGGAGTTGTTATGTCAACTACAAATGAGTTGGATTATAAAAAATACTTGATGTTGATTGATAAAAAAAAGAAGCTGTTCATAATAACAGCACTTGCAATTATGACAGTAATTACAATTGTAAGTTATTTTTTGCCAAGAAAATACGAGGCCAAAAGTACTGTTTTTATAGAAAAAAGCGTAATCAGTGATCTTGTTAAAGGGATTGCAATAACACCATCAATGGACGAAAAAATAAAAGTCCTGAACTATGCAATAACCAGCCGCACGCTTTTGCTCAAGGTTATTGACGATCTTGATCTGAATGTCAACAAGCAGAATGATGCACAACTGGAAGAGTTGGTTGCCAAGTTTCAAAAAAATACAGTTATAAAACTAAAAAATGACGAGAATTTCTTCATAATCTCATTTACCAATGAAAATCCGCGACTGGCGCGTGACTATGTTAATACCCTTGTCAGACGTTACATCGAAGAAAATGTTTCTTCAAAAAGGGAAGAATCCTATGGTGCGACAAAATTTCTATCTGAACAGATTGAAGTGTATAAGGAGAAAATGGACAAAGCCGAGGCGGAAGTAAATAACTTCAAGATAGGCAAGATGGCTGTCATTGCAACTGATCCGGCGACCCTTCAGAAAGAGATCAATGATGCTCAGCAAAAAATCGACGACATGCGGTTAAAGCGGGCACAGCTTGAATCATTACGTATTCAGATCAAAAAAAACAATCCTCTGCAACAAAAAATGCTGTCATTACAAAAAAAGCTGGATGAAATGCTTGTCGAGTACACAGAGAGTTACCCCGAAGTAATCAGGGTGAAAACCGAGTTACAGGCGGTAAAAGAGCAGTTACGCAACAGAAATACGGGTTTCGATATGTCTCCTGCCGAAACTCCTGATTTAGACAGGGTTGAAGCCGAATTGAAGGCGCTGAAGGCGGCTGAAGCAAATCAGTATGTTATTATCTCGTCCACCCGTTCGCTGTTGCACAACATCCCTGTGGCAAAGGCGACATTAGAACAACTGGAAAGAGATAAGAACAATCAAAAAAACCTTTACGAACAGCTTGTCACCAGGCATGGCCAATCTGAGGTTTCCAAGCAGATGGAAGTCCAGGACAAGGCTACAACATTCAGAATCGTTGACCCTGCTATTATGCCGATTAATCCGGTCAGCCCGAACAGGGTCAATATCATCCTCATGGGGATAGGTGCAGGACTGGTCATCGCATTCTGTCTCCTGATGCTTTTGGATTATCTCGATCAATCGGTAAAAAACGTGGACGCCCTCAAATCCTTTGGTCTACCGATTCTTGCAATCATTCCCAAAATGCAGAACCCGGTTGAGCTCCTGTTGCAGAAAAAAAGGAATGTGAAGCTGTACGTGATTGCGAGTGTCTATTTTTCCCTCATCCTCACAGTCTTGCTGTTAGAGGTATTAAACAGCTCATTATCCAATACTTTCATTGATTCTATTGAGATTAAACAGTATCTGCCTGATCTTATGAGTCAAATTAAATATCATGGCGGCAATTAAATATCTTCCGACTCCAATGTGTTGCCATTGCCCAAGTATTGAGAGGATGTCATGAGTAGAATTGAAGAAGCACTTGAAAAAGCGGCGAGGTTGCGCAGCAGCGAAAGAAGCAACGTAACGGTCGGGAAAACTGTTGCTACAGCAGTTCATGTTCCACCGCTGCCGTCGTCACCGGCAGCAGCAAAAATTGAAAATCCATTTATTGTTACGGTTAACGATCCTCACACCCCGGCTGCGGAGGAGTACAGGAAGCTTAAATCAATTCTTGTCAAGCTCACCAAGGGAGAACATTTCCAGAATACGCTGATGGTTACCAGTTCTGTGGGTAGTGAAGGAAAAAGTCTAACCGCCCTCAATCTTGCAGTCAGTCTGGCGCAGGAATACGATCACACTGTGTTGCTGGTGGACGCGGACCTGAGGAAACCATCGCTTCATCAATACATTGGACTCGATCCAAAAGTTGGCCTGGCCGAATGTCTTCTGGACGGCGTTGATGTCGGGGAAGCAATAGTAAATACCGGCATAGGCAAGTTGTCAGTACTGCTGCATGGAAAGACGATTCGTAATCCGGCGGAACTCTTTTCGTCCCTGCGGATGAAAGAACTTGTCAAAGAGCTGAAGCATCGCTACCCGGACCGGTATATTATTATTGATACGCCGCCTGTTCTCCCTTTTGCTGAAACCAGATCCATCAGCACCCTTATCGATGGGATCGTATTTGTTGTCAAGGAAGGCGCTGCATCCTTGAATGATGTGAGTGACGCAATAGCAGCACTGAAGGGAACCAACCTTTTGGGAATAGTTTACAATGAGGCCAGTATCGACGGCTTCAACGATCGTTATAATTATTATTACCGATATGATGCTGAAAAATGGTAGTCGATATGAAGATCAGATATCCGTTTGATTTTGTCAGATTAACAGCACAGAAATAAGGCAAAGTTCAATACAAAGCATATCCCAATAGTATTTATGTCGGGGACATCATGTACGAATCATATTTTAATCTGACAAAAAAACCGTTTGATCTATTGCCTAACCCTGAATTTATTTATCTGAGTAAATCTCACAAACGTGTTTTGTCATATCTGGACTACGGCATAAAAGAGAGGGCAGGATTTATTCTCCTTACGGGTGATGTTGGTTCCGGTAAAACAACAATTATCAGGGACGTAATCAATAAAAAACACGATAAGGTTGTTCTTGCCAAGATCTTCAATACCAGGGTCAACTCTGATCAGCTTATCTCCATGATTAACGATGATTTCGGGTTGCCGGTGCAGGGAAAGGACAAAATTGAATTACTGCGGGACTTGAATGCTTTTCTGATTAGTCAGTATGCGAAGGGGAACCAGCCAACGCTTATAATCGATGAGGCGCAAAATCTAAATTCCAAGCTGCTGGAAGAAGTCAGAATGCTTTCCAATCTTGAAACCGATAATGCCAAACTTTTGCAAATCATTCTGGTCGGACAACCTGAATTGAGGGAGACCCTTAAACAGCCCGGGATGCGTCAATTGCGCCAAAGGCTCAGCATCAACTGTCATTTGCAGCCATTATCCTCCACCGAGATCGAAGAATACATCCTTCACAGGCTGGAAATTGCCGGAGACCGCTCTGCGGTGGTCTTCGACTCAGAGGCGCTGCATCTCATCTACAAATACAGCAGAGGCGTTCCCAGGCTGATTAACATAATCTGTGATTTTCTCATGCTTTCAGCGTGTGCAGAGGAGACAAAACGACTTGATGGAGATATGGTTCATGACATTATAGTTGACCTTGATTTTGAAAACCAGTACTGGGAGTCGAAGATTGAAAATGTCAAGTCGGTGGCTAATCCTGCTGATTACATGTCAGCCACGCCAACAAGCGTTAATGATACGGAACTTGTCCCAGTGTTGATTGATGTAAGAACACGTCTTGAATTGCTGGAAAAAGAATCAACAAAAATCAACTCGAATATATTGACTGATATCGGTAATAAAATTAACTCAATACAGAATTTCATAAAGAGCTATCGCGAAGAAACTGACCGCTCCATCGGAGAATTAAAGAAAAAGATGGATACATCTATTGTAAAGCCTGTTCATGGAGGTCTTCCCAAAGATGACGATAACCCCAATAAAATAAGCCTGATCAGGAGAATATTCGGTAGTTAGCAACATTGCATTGTGTCAGCTAAAAGAATGATGACACCATTAGATAGGTAAAACAATGAAGCAATTGACTTTTTATGAAATTTACTAAATTTAAATCAATAAAACAGGTTGTTCGCTGCTTTTTTTTCGCTTCAGGTACAGTTCTGATGTTTATTGCCAGTGCTGAAGCAGCTGAATTTGCAATCAGACCAAGCATTGCCGTCAGTGAGGAATTTACCGACAATGTTTTTGAGACCGATGTTAATAAAAGGAGCGATTTTATAACACGGGCCGTACCCGGTATAGATCTGAAATACAGGGCGCCGGTATTGGAATGGGATTTGGGGTATAACTTCGACTATCGCTATTATATACGTCAGACCCGGAGTGATGACAGCACCCATTACCTGAATACCAGAGGGCATCTCACTCTTGTCGACAATTTCTTTTTTCTCGATGTCACTGATAATTATCAGCGGGTTTCGCTGGATATAACCAGGGATGTCACCAGGGAAAGTCTTTTTGTCGATCAGTCGGATCAGAACATAGTGACCGCGTCACCTTTTTTCGTCATCAGACCTACAACGCAGACAAATTTGAGGTTTGGTTATCGCTATGTGAATACCTGGTACAAAAGTCCGGCTGCTTTTGATAGAACCGACCATATCGGTTTCGCTGAGGGAACTTATAATGTTTCGCCTAAAATCAATGTCACAGGCGGCTATACTTTTACCAGAGATATTGCACCAGTAGATGATTATAGCAAGCATGACGTATATCTGGGGTTTCGCTATGAGTATGCGGATATTTCCTTTTTATTCGGGCAGGGCGGAGGGACATGGATTAAATACAGTAAAGACAGCACCTTTATTGCTCCATTCTGGAATGCAGGTATCAAACACCAATTTGGCAGCGTTACCGCCACGATCAATGCCAGCGTCAGATATTATGAGGATCCGCTCAGAAGAACTACTCAGGAAACAAGCTATTCAGGCGCCGTCGACAGGGATTTTAAAAGAGGAAAGGTCGGGATTTTTCTTTCATACGCTGAATTTGTTGATACGGAAATTGACAGATTGCAGACGAAGAGTTCAACGGCCGGCACGAGAGGCAGATATGAACTAATGAACGCTCTTGTGGCCAATCTCAGTTTTGAGGCTTCTAAATATGATCACAAGGATACAGGCAGTTATACCCGCAGGTTTTTTGTTGATTCCGGGCTTAGTTATTCATTTGTCAAGGACTTAACCTGTTCTCTTTATTACAGGTACATCGATTACTATTCACCGGTGATTGTCACCGACAACAAGCAGATAAACAGGGTGATACTGGAACTCAGAAAAACATTTTAATCCTGAAAAAGTATTTGCCACAGAGCCACAGCCAAAAGTAGGCGCTTCTAAGCGAGACACCGAGTTAACAAAATAGAAAGGTTACATCATCAAGCAACTTGTTTGTGTTTCTTCCTTTTGGTGAACGGTCTTATTTGTAAATACTCTGTGATCTTCTCAGTGTCTCAGTGGCCTAACTGCTGTTTTAAGGTTTAACAGAATGGGAATATCGGTTGATTTCGTATGAAATCCGAGGTCTTCATGTACAACGCCCTTACCATCGATGTCGAAGATTACTTTCATGTGACGGCATTCGAACGTTATGTGAAAATCGAGGATTGGGACTGCTTTCCCCTGCGGGTGGTGGCAAATACCCATCGGATACTTGACCTGCTGGAAGAATTTTCAGTTAAGGCCACCTTTTTCGTTCTTGGTTGGGTAGCGCAGCGTGTTCCGGGATTGGTGCGGGAAATCATGCAAAGGGGGCACGAGATTGCCTGTCACGGTTATTGTCATGAGCTGGTATATGCTATCGGTCCTGAGAGGTTCCGCAAGGACGTTCGCAGGGCTAAGGGGCTCCTCGAAGATATTACCGGTGTTCCGGTCTGCGGCTACCGTGCTCCGAGCTATTCCATTACCGGAAAGTCGTTATGGGCACTCGATATTCTGGTCGAGGAAGGTTTTACTTATGATTCCAGCATCTTTCCCATTGTCCATGACATATATGGAATTCCGGGGGGGGAACGATTCCCCCATGAAATCGAGACGCGGGCGGGGAAAATAAATGAGTTCCCAATCTCCACCTTTCCCCTGCGGATAGGCTGGTGGCACTATCGGCTGCCGATTGCCGGCGGCGGATACCTGAGACTTTTCCCTGCTCCACTGGTAGGGCGAGCCATAAACTATATCAATACCTGCGAAAGTCAGCCGACAGTAGTCTATTTCCATCCATGGGAAATCGATCCGGACCAGCCCCGCATTCGTGCCGGATTAAAATCTCGTTTCAGACATTATCTGAATCTGAATAAGATGGAATCGAAAATAAAATATCTATTAAACAGCCTGAAATTCCATGCCATCCAGGACGTATGGAACTTGAGCGGCAACAGAATTGAAAGAACATCAAATGAAATGTCAATGTCAAGGTAATGCCGATTTGCAGAAACGACCCGATGAACGATACCTGAAACTGATGAATTTGGCCGAATCGATTTCGTCCGGCAGAGTGAATGCGTATGAAGTTGAAATCCAATTACTGTCCAATACGGGATTCCATCGAATAAACGGTGCGCAATATGGACTTAGCGGCAGAAAATACAAGAAAGCCTTCAGTGGTAATCCAGCCTCGCAAGGGACTGTTTCAGCTTGATCTGACAAGTGTCTGGCAATATCGTGAAATGCTTTACTTCCTGGTTTGGCGGGATGTGATAGTACGTTATAAGCAGACGGCGCTTGGAGCCGCTTGGGTGATCGTGCAGCCCTTGATCACCATGTTGATATTTACCCTGATTTTCGGCAACTTCGCCAAGATTCCCTCGGATGGGATACCATATCCTGTTTTCGCTTTCAGCGCTTTGCTTCCATGGTCATACTTTTCTCAAGCTTTGGCAAAGAGCTCAAGCAGCGTTGTCAACAGCTCCAACCTGGTTACGAAAATATATTTCCCTCGATTATTGATTCCCCTGGCCGCTTCGGTTTCACCCGTGGTCGATTTATTCTTCTCGTTCCTGGTTCTCCTGGTTCTGATGGCTTGGTTCAACATTGCGCCAACGTGGGGTCTGTTGGCTCTGCCTCTTTTTCTAGGCCTTGCAATAATGACAGCTCTGGCCGTGGGACTTTGGACCTCTGCACTTAACGTGAGATATCGGGATGTGGGCAATATTATCCTGTTCTTAAGCCAGGTCTGGATGTACGCATCACCTGTAGCATACCCTGTAAGCATGGTTCCGGTGAAGTGGAGACTGCTCTACAGTCTGAACCCGATGGTCGGGGTGATAGAAGGTTTTCGTTGGGCTCTCCTGGGAAAGGAAAGCCCGGATTATATGTTGATGGCAGTGAGCTCATCCGTCGTATTGGCGTTATTGGCAGGTGGAATTGTTTACTTCAAGAGGATGGAGCAGACATTTGCCGATGTTATATAAAATCCTGAAAGGTCAGCAGTCCCGGGAAATTTATGAGTGATATTACGATTCGAGCCGAAAACCTGTCCAAACGATACAATATCGCAACGGCGAAATATCGTCACGATACCCTTTGCGAACAGCTTGCCGATAGCCTGAAGTCTGTCTTTCTCCGCAAGGGTCGATCCCATCTGGCTGAGAGAACATTCTGGGCTTTGAAAGATGTTTCCTTTGAGGTCAGGCAGGGTGAGATTGTCGGTATCATCGGGCAGAATGGAGCCGGAAAAAGCACGCTATTAAAAGTAATTTCCCAGATTACGGTGCCTACTAACGGCCGGGCCGAGATTTTCGGGCGAGTCGGTTCCCTGCTGGAAGTGGGCACCGGCTTCCACCCTGAACTGACCGGAAGGGAAAACATTTACCTTAACGGCGCCATCATAGGTATGAAGAAGGAGGAAATTCGCCGCCGTTTCAGCGCAATAGTTGGGTTTGCCGAGGTCGGGGAGTTCCTGGACGTGCCCGTGAAGCGTTACTCCAGCGGCATGTATGTGCGCTTGGGCTTCGCTGTGGCTGCTCATCTCGAGCCGGAGATCCTGCTGGTGGATGAAGTCCTGTCAGTAGGTGATGCCGCTTTCCAGAAGAAGTGTCTGGACAAGATAGGTGATGCCGCAAGGGAAGGGCGGACGGTGCTATTGATAAGTCACAATATGACTGCCGTAAATAGCCTGTGCAAGCGGGTGTTATGGGTGAACGGCGGCAGGATCGTCGAAGACGGACCCGCTGCGCAGATTGTGACAAGGTATCTGGCAACATCTGTGAAGGGCATGGATTTGTCCGAAGAGGTCTGGGATGACGTAAACGAGGCACCCGGTAACGATATGGTACGGCTCCACCGGGTGCGATTGCGGCGTCAGGACGGCTGCCTGTCGGACCCTTTGACGATGCAGACGCCGTTTCAGGTGGAAGTGGAATACTGGAATCTGGTGGCCAATGCGCATTTGCATACGACCCTACACCTTTATACCGCGGAAGGGATCATTGCGTTTACCACGTGCAACCTGAACGATCGTCCCCTGGCAGCCGGTTTGTATCGCAACGTCTGCTTTTTTCCCGGCGACTTGTTGAACAGCGGTCCGCACCGGTTTGTCGTGCTGGTTGTAAAGGATGCAAGCTCCGTCATTTACAGCCATGAAAGCCGGGTTTCATTCGACATATTCGATGTGAGAGAAAGACAGGGTGTCTGGTACGGCAAAGAGCCGGGCGTTGTGCAACCCGTGCTGGAATGGAAAACGGAATATCTCGGTGGCGAGGGGAGTTGAGAGAATGACCGGATACATGCATCCCGGCTATGCAGAATCGTTATCGGAATTCGGCACACCGCGAGAACTCCTCCGGTGCAAGGGGTGGGTGCTGGAGCGCCGGATACCGGGCTTTACCGACCGCGACGCAATGAGCTGTTACCCACTGTTTGTCTGTCGGGACTGGTCTCAGCTTCATTCGGATCTGGAAACTCTCGAAAGCGAGTTGGTAAGTCTGGCGCTGGTGACAGACCCCTTTGGTGAGTATGACAGAGACTATTTGAATCGATGCTTTGAGCATGTCGTTCCGTTTAAGGAGCATTTCGTAGTCGATCTCAATCAGCAGCCGGATAACCATGTGTCTGAACATCACCGGCGCTATATTCGAAAAGGCCTTCAAAATGTGACCGTTGAGAGATGCGGGGAGCCAATCGACTTTATCGACGAATGGGCAGCGCTTTATCGGGAATTGATTCTGAGACACGGTATCAAGGGGATGACGGCATTCTCGAAAGGATCCTTCGTCAAGCAGTTATCCGTGCCCGGATTGGTAATGTTCCGGGCGGTGTCTGATGACAAGACCTTGGGAATGCTGTTGTGGTATGTGCAAGGCGATGTGGCTTATTACCATTTGGGCAGCACCGGTCCACGTGGACTCGAATTGCATGCATCGTTTGCATTGTTCTCATTCGCCTTGAAGTATTTTGCCGACAAGGGTCTGCGGTGGCTGGAACTCGGGGCCGGCGCCGGCATCGGTGGCGATGGTACTGATGGCCTGACCCGATTCAAGCGCGGCTGGTCAACCGGGACACGGACTGCCTATTTTTGCGGCCGGATCTTCGACCCTGAACGATATGCGCAGATCGTAAAAGCCAAGGGCATAACAACTACCGATTATTTTCCGGCCTATCGAAAAGGAGAGTTCGCGTAGAACTTTCGCAGTCGGAGGAAGGGATTACCATGGATAGAGTAATTATATTTGGTAATGGTCAAGAGGCGGAGATGAATTACATCTATCTGACCCACAGTTCCCCGTATGAGGTTGCTGCCTTCACCGTAGACCGGGCATACATCAAGGAAGACAGGCTTTTGGGGCTACCTGTTGTCCCTTTCGAGGATATCGAATCCGTTTATCCACCGGATGAGTACAAGATGTCTCTTCTCATCAGCTACAGAAAGCTGAACAGGTTACGGGCGGAAAAGTATGATCAGGCGAAAACAAAGGGATATGAGTTGATAAGTTACGTCAGTCCTAAAGCCGTAACCTGGCCCGGGCTGGTCATCGGCGACAATTGTTACATCGCCGAGAATAGCGTCGTTTGTCCTTTTGCCGAGATCGGGAATAACGTATTCATAGGGGCCGGCAGCCTGGTCGGGCATCACTCCGTCATCAAGGACCACTGTTTCGTCGCCCCCCATGCGGTTATCTTGGGTTCCGCCACCATAGAGCCGTATTGCCTGATCGGTGCTAACTCGACCATCAGGGATGGAGGGATCATTGTTGCCAGAGAATGTATAATCGGCGCCGGCGTTTCAATAACTGCGGATACCCGGGAAAAGGGGGTATACATCAATAGAGCGGCTGAATTACTGCCTAAACCCAGTAATGAACTGAGTACATGGCTGACGTGGTCTGTGAAATCACATAACCCCGGGATGGGCGCCGGGTCGCAAGAAAGCGGGAAGTAAGTAGTACTGACGACAATCAATTTGCGGCCGTAGGGAGGTTAAGGTGAAAGCCCAAATACGGAATATGACTAATGCGGATACGGACCGGGTGGGAGAGATTCTTTACGAATCATTCAATGCTGGTGCAGCGAAACACGGGTATGCCCGGAAAATGCAACGGGTAGAGACGGGAAAGTCCTGGGCCTGGTCCATGCTGCACTATGGTTCGAATGAACTTCTGATTGCCGAGGTGGAAAACCGTATTGCGGGTATATGTTGTCTGAACCCAAGGGGCGATCTTGGAGGCGTTGGGCCTGTTGTCGTAAATCCGGATTTTCAAGGTTATCGTATCGGCAGCCAGTTGATGGAAGCTCTTCTGAACAGAGCGGAAAACCTGCAAAGTTTAAGACTGATCCAGGAGGCATTCAATCCAGCATCCTTTTCTCTGTTTTACTCCTTCAATTTTATGCCGGTGGCAAACCTGCTGGATTTATTTCTCGATGGAGGAGCGGGGCAGCGGTTGGAGCCATGCAGCGACGTAACCGAATTGACGGCAAAGGATCTTGATGCCGTTCATACGTACGATAGTCCAAGAAGCAAGTCGGATCGTCGAAAAGACCTCGCGTATTATGTCCGGTGGGGCAAGGTTTTTGTTTATCGAGATCAGTCGCAGATTCGCGGATTTCTGGCGTGTCTTCCCGGTTCAGGATCGGTGCAGCTCGGTCCCCTGCTCGCCGAAGGAGAAGAGGAAGCGGGGTGCCTGTTTCAACATGCATCAGCAGTTTTCAAAGAACGCGACTGTCAAACGCGGGTTATGGCCAGGGATTATCTGCTCGTCAAGACACTTATGGGATTCGGTTTTAAAGTCTATTGCCTGGACAATCTTATGGTACGAGGGGCATGGCGTCCCGGCCAACATATTGAAGCATTCGGGATATTTCCCGAAGGCGTGTAGGTTGGGTTCTGTCGAATCTGATTAAAAGGGGAGGGTATTCAGATGAGGATTTTAGAGGAACTTGAAAAAGTTTTGCTTGCTGAAATTGCCGTCGGTCTTGGTAGAAAATCACTGGAACCGGATGAAGATCTTCTCGAACAGGGGATTATCGATTCGCTGGGGCTCATGAAGTTGATAGCTTTTATGGAGAAGACCTTCGACATAAAGATAATTGACGAGGAGATAATCCCCGAGAACTTTCAATGCCTTAACAGCATGGTCAAGCTTGTCGAACAGCAAATGCAGAATCAGGCTGTTTGAGTTGGTAAGTCCATCCATGGCCTCATTGTCGAAAGGAGGAAATAATGACACCCAAAGATATTCCTATGGTAGCTGACAGAAAGGCTTCCCTGCCGAAGGTGTACGGGGACACTCCCTCATTTCTGGGAACGACGGTGCTCGATTCGAAAGCGCTTGTAAATGGGTATGACGTCATAGTTGCCGGCGTACCCTGGGAAGGGACGGTGACCTGGGGCACCTTCAGCGGTTGTGAACTGTCTCCGAAGACGATAAGGCACGCTTCCGCACGATATGGGGGGTTTTTGCCGGAATATGAACTGGATCTTTTCGATTATCTGAAAATAGGAGACATGGGGGATGTTCCGGTAAATCCGAACGATGAGCTGGCCACCATGAAAAACGTGTATGAGGCGATGGGGAAAGTATATGAAAACCATAGTATTCCATTCGTACTGGGTGGAGATCATTCCTTCACCCCAGAGATAATCAGGGCCTTGAGCGACAATATCGACGGAAATATCGGCGTGATCCACTTCGACGCCCATCTGGACAATTCAAGGGCTTTTGGTGGAGATAAATTCCCGCGGTGCGGTCCGATTCACAGGATTGCCCAAATTGAAAAGGTAAGAACCAGGAGCATAGTACATATAGGGATCAGGGGTCCGAGAAACTCGTCTTCACAGTTTGCGTATGCCCAAAGCATGGGGGCAAGAATTTTTGCCATCAATGAAATCAGAAAGCGCGGTATCGATGACGTTATCAGCGAGGCGATCGACATTGCTCATCAGGATACGAAATATGTCCTCGTTACCATATGCAGCGATTGCATAGATGCGGGCTTCAATCCGGGGGGACCGGCCGATTTCAACGGCCTGATGCCTCACGAACTGCTTCCTTCCCTGCAGAGGATCGGAGCATCCGGCATAGCGGGCCTTGATTATGTCGAAGTTTATCCAAATCAGGACCCCCAGGGCTTTTCTTCACATCTGGCTTCATGGGCGCTTATTTATGCACTTTCAGGAATGGCCTCGGTAAAAAAAGGTTCTTCCGGCATTTCCGGTGACGGCTGCCGTGGCTTCGGGAGTGAATGACAGAGCCGAAGCGGCAAGCGGACACCCGCCCGAGATTGAAAGAAGCAGCTTCGCCGGCAAACGAATATTCAGGCAATTACATTGGAGGCCGCGCAAGGTCCGCAGCTGCGGCGGCCGAACGAACGGACGAAGTCGCGGCAGGCGGCCTTCCCCGGAATTCCCGGATGAACCTGAAAATAGGATAAAAAGACCATGGATTTTTCATTCACTGAAGACCAACTGACCTTTAAAAACTCGGCCATCGAATTTGCGGAGAAGGCACTCAATAAAGGTGCCAAAGAACGCGAAAGGAAATGTGAATTCAACCAGGATGGCTGGGAAAAGTGTGCCGAATTTGGAATACAGAGGCTTCCCATACCGGAAGAGTACGGTGGTCTCGGCGTGGACATTCTGACATGCGTCGCCACCATGGAAGGACTTGGCTATGGCTGCAGGGACAGCGGTCTTTTGTTTGCCATCAACTCACATATCTGGACTTGCGAGTCCCCGATACTTAAATTCGGCACCGATTATCAAAAGAAAAAATATTTGCCGGGTCTTTGCAATGGCTCGCTTAAGGGCGGTCATGCCATGACGGAGCCGGATTCCGGTTCCGATGCATTCAGCATGAAGTGCAAAGCCGAAAAAAAGGGTGATCGATATATCATCAACGGGACAAAGATGTTTATTACAAATGCGCCGATAGCAGACATCCTTTTGGTGTTTGCGGTCACGGATGCAAAAAAAGGTTTTGCCGGGATCTCGACCTTTATCGTCGAAAAAGGCTTCCCCGGATTTTCTGTAGGGAAACCCCTCGATATGATGGGGTTGAAGACCTGTCCTATCGGAGAGGTTATTCTCCAGGATTGCGAAGTCCCGGAAGAGAACAGGCTGGGGAAAGAAGGCGCAGGTGCCGCCATCTTCAATTCAGAAATGGAATGGGAGAGGAGTTGCTTGTTTGCTACCCACGTAGGGGCCATGGGAAGAGATCTTGAAGAATGTATCCGTTATGTGAATGACAGGCATCAGTTCGAAAAGCCTATCGGCAAATACCAGGCCATATCCCATAAGATCGCGGATATGCAAGTCAGGCTCGAACTGTCAAGACTTGTCCTTTACAAGGTCGCATGGTTGAAGGCACAGGGGCAACGGGCGCCTGTCGAATCTGCAATTGCCAAACTATTTGTCAGTGAAAGTTATGTGGAAAATTGCATGGAAGCCCTGCAGATACACGGTGCCTACGGTTATTCTGCAGAAATGGATTTTGAAAGAAACTTGCGGGATTCCATAGCAGGAAAGATCTATTCGGGTACATCCGAAATTCAAAAAAATGTCATAGCGAGTCTTCTCGGACTCTGAACTTTTTTAACCCATTTGCTTTGAATCTTCTCACAGTCGGTGTAATGAATATTGTCGTCGGATGACTGAAATTGGGGGTTGTTAAAATGATCTACTTACTGCACCAATTATTGTCAGAAAGTGCAGCGAAGTATCCGGGTAAAGAGGCAATAGCTTTTCGAGGCGACTCAATAACCTACGCCGATTTGGAGAGTGAAAGCAACAAATTGGCTTATGCTCTCTCTGTGATTGGCATAGAAAGAGGAGAGCGGGTTGGAATATACATGAACAGGTGCATAACTTCAATAATAGGGATTTTCGGGATACTGAAAGCAGGAGCGACGTATGTTCCTCTGGATCCAATATATCCGCCAAGCCGTCTCAGCTATATAATGAGTAAGTGTGAAATAAAATTCCTGCTTACTTCACAAGAAAAGCTGCAGAACATAGAGCAAGTGTTCCCTGCAAACTCTCCATTGGAAAGCATTGTTGTGATGAACGGCTTGGATTCAGGCGCCAAATTACTCGGATCCACGAAATTGATTGACTGGCAAGAGATTCGAGAGGCCGCAGGAGGAAACGCTCAATGTGCGAATACGATAGATTCGGATCTGGCATACATCTTATTTACTTCCGGGTCAACAGGCAATCCCAAGGGTGTTATGTTATCGCATCTGAACTCTTTGACCTTTGTAAACTCGGCACACGACTTTTTCCAGATAAAAATGAATGATAGACTTTCCAACATCTGCCCCCTGCACTTTGACATGTCCGTCTTCGACCTCTTCGTTGCATTCAAGGCGGGAGCTACTGTGGTTATCATCCCCGAGACCGACGCCGTCTTTCCGGTAAAATTGGCTGAAGTCATCGCGAAAAACAAAATATCGGTATGGAATTCGGTGCCGTCAGCACTTTCTCTTTTGGCGACGTACCAGAACTTGGATAGCCATGATTTATCAAGTCTGCGATTGATTCTTTTCGCCGGTGAACTATTTCCGTTGAAATATCTACGACGACTCCAGGAAGTTATTCCCGGAGCAAGGTTTTGCAACATGTATGGGCAAACTGAAGCGAATTCTTCAATGTATTATTGGGTTGAACAACTTCCCGCAGATGCCGAAGCACCACTGCCCATCGGCAGATCGTTACCGAATTTCGAAGTTTTCGCCCTTGACGAAGATGGCAAGCAGGTTGCCAAGCCCGGACAAGAAGGTGAACTATATGTGAGGGCGTCTACGGTTGCGTTAGGATATTGGGACGAAGTTGAAAAAACAGAAAAGTCCTTTGTGAAAAACCCTCTTAGACCCGACCTGAGTGAGAGAGTTTACAATACCGGTGACTTGGTCCATCTCGATTCTGATGGCAACTATGTGTTCCTGGGTCGAAAGGACCATATGATCAAGAGCCGAGGGTACAGGATCGAGATTGGAGAAATAGAAACCGTTCTGTGTAACCATCCGGAAATCAAAAATGCTGTCGTTGTCCCAATCCATGACGAGCTCATAGGAAATAGAATTGCGGCGATCATAGTCCCGCTGTCGCCAGGCAAAACTGAGAAGGAGGAAATATTGAAGTATTGTTCTAAACAACTGCCGAGGTACATGATACCTGAGATTATTGAATTCCGCGACTCCCTGCCTGCAACTTCATCGGGAAAGGTCGACAGGAAAAAGTTGAATGATGAAATGGTTTCTCGTTCCATGGGCCAAGTTTAGAGTACGAATTGTGAAAAAGGTGGACTCTATGCTGCAACTAATCAAGCGTCATGTCCCCAAGCTTATAAAAAATACAGTGAAGCGAACAGCGACTGTTCTTGGGAAACCGGAATTGTCAAACGTGGAGCTTCACCTCACAGACCATTGCAATCTCAATTGCAAAGGGTGCGGGCATTTTTCTCCGATCGCATCGCCATACTATGCCAGTATAAATCAGCATGAACTGGACATGAGGAGGTTAAGTCACCTCTTCAAAAACATTCGCACCATTCGGCTCATGGGGGGAGAACCTCTCCTTCACCCAGATGCAGCATCCTTTATTGCCGTGACACGCAGATTGTTTCCCCTCGCCGATATAAGGTTTGTAACTAACGGCATTCTTTTGACAAATGCGCCTGATGCTTTTTGGATGACATGCAGAGATACACATACGGTCATTGACATGACCGTGTATCCTCCTCTTCGATCTCGCATCGAAGATTTGCAATCGCTCTGTATGTCAAAGGGTGTTTCGCTGAACCCAAGGGAAATGGATCTGTTCCATGCACACATGAACTTGAGCGGCAGTTCTGACGAACGCAGCACTTTTGCAGCATGCCGAAGCACGCTATTCTACCCATTCCTCAAGAACGGCCGTCTTTATCATTGCGCCTGGCCGGCATTAATCCACTATTTCAATGAATGGTTCGACTACGACATTCCCGCGGATGCGGGGATCGATATTTACTCATCATTCCTGTCAGGACGCAGGGTCCTGCAACTGTTGAATAAACCCATAGCGAGCTGCAAGTACTGTACGTTCGACATTGGAACATTTCCCTGGACCAAGAGCGCCAAGATGCTCTCGGAGTGGGACGCAGAGTTCCAGAGGAATTTGACGGAAAAAGCGGCGGTGGACTGCTGACGGGAGATCTACAATGAAAACGAATATCGACGACCTGGCTATATTTGGTGGAACTCCCACTTTTCAGGAAACGCTCCATGTGGGACGTCCCAATCTCGGGGACCGGGAGCGATTGCTCAAGCGCATCAATGACATGCTGGATAGAAAGTGGCTCAGCAATAATGGGCCGTATGTGCAGGAATTCGAGCAGCGAATTTCCGACATGATCGGCGTCAGGAACTGCATTTCCATGTGCAACGGTACTGTTGCTTTGGAAATTGCCATCCGTTCTCTCGAGTTGAAAGGCGAAGTCATTCTCCCTTCTTTCACCTTCGTTGCTACCGCGCATGCGCTGCAATGGCAGGAGATTACCCCGGTTTTCTGCGATATCGATCCCAAAACACACACGATTGACCCATCCTGCATAGAAAAGATGATCACGCCCCGGACGACCGGCATCATAGGTGTGCATCTCTGGGGCCGCCCATGCGATATCGAAGCACTGGAGGAAATCGCAGCCTCTCATCATTTGAAACTGCTGTTTGATGCAGCCCATGGCTTTGGCTGTTCGTACAAAGGGAGGATGATCGGCAGCTTCGGAAGCGCAGAGGTCTTCAGCTTTCACGCAACAAAATTCTTTAATACCTGCGAGGGGGGCGCAATAGCCACAAATGACGATGCCCTGGCCGGCAAAATTCGCCTGATGAAGAATTTCGGGTTCTCGGGATATGACAACGTCATCTATATCGGAACAAATGGAAAGATGAACGAATTCTCTGCGCTGATGGGATTGACGAATCTCGAAAGCATTGATGAATTTATTGCCGTAAACTTGGGGAATTACAGATGTTATGAACAGGAACTCCGAGACCTGGCGGGAGTCTCCCTCATCAATTATGACCAGAGGGAGAAGTGCAACTATCAATATGTCGTCCTTGAAATCGACGAATCCGTTACGCACGTGACCCGGGATCATATGGTGGACATTCTCCGCGCTGAGAATGTTCTGGCGCGGCGTTATTTCTATCCGGGGTGTCACAGGATGGAGCCTTATCGTTCCTACTTTCCCCATGCAAGACTGGTGTTGCCGGAAACCGAGAGTCTCGCAAAGCGTGTGCTTTCTCTTCCTGCAGGCACTGCTGTCGGTCCGGACGAGATAAGAAAAATCTGCCGGATAATGCGGCTGGCAATCGCATACGGACCCGAGGCTGAAAAAAGGTTGTCTGGTCATGCGGCTGTTGTTCCTGTGACCAAGCGTATCAACGCAGGAGCGAGACTTGCCTCGCCTGATCGAACGGGGCAAGCCTCGCCCCTGTAAGGACTCGCATGTGTAATTACTGAAGCAATATGGAATCCCGAAACGCTGTCGTTCGAGAGCTTGTCTGTTTGAGGAGGGTCTAGGAGCCGGTCGGATTCCTAGCCGAATTCGGTAGATACAGTTTCTGAGAACAGGGGGATTAAGCCATGAAAAAAATATTGTGCAGTTCGTATAGATATATTTTTCCAGTAGTGTGTCTTCTCGTCATAGGTGTTTCAGCCGCTCCATATCAGGCGATTGCGCAGCAATCTCCCGAGCCTTTCGTCGCCATCCACGTTTCCGAGCTCACCCAGGCACTCGAAACAACTCCTGCTGCCCCACCGACACCCACTGGGGCCGGGTTCTCCGGTTACCAGTGGTGGTATACTTCATGGCGCTATTTCGTTGCGTACGAATCCCTTAAAGAGTCGCTCCGTTCGGATGGTACACCATTTGTCGAGGTAAGCGATAGTGATATCGCTGCGGGCAAATTGCTTAGTCCCGATGGCTCGCCGCGCTACCCGATTCTGATCAGCCTGGCCTCTGAAGCGATAGCCGATAACGAGATTTCTCCGCTCCGCAATTATGTCAGCGCGGGAGGCTTCGTGTTCGTCGGCTCATCGGCCTTTACACGTTATCCCGACGGCGCTAACCGTGGTGATTTTGCCCTGGCCGGTGAAATGGGATTGCACATGGCCAATTCCAACCAGACTGAATCCAATAACTGGAACTGGCATGGGAACAAGCATTTCATCAAGACTGCCGGCCATCGGCTGACCAGCCATATCCCGAATGGTACACTCGTTTGGAACTCCCCCTTGAATGCAGAAGAGATTCCATGGGGTAATTCACCTGCCCACGTAATTCATGGCATGCACTGGACATGGACGGTCGTTGCCGGCGGTGCCACGGTTGTTGCGAATGGTGATTCAGGTCCTCTTCTGGCGGTTAAGAACTACGGACAAGGGCAGTTTATCTACCATGGAGCAATTCAACCGCTCATCGGCCACGGAATGATCGACCCAAGCATGTATGCTTATCTCATCTATCGCAGGGCCATCGAGTGGGCCTTCGAATCTTTCAGCCTTCCGATCGTCAAGCTTAGCCCATGGCGATATCCGTACGACGCGGCATTAGTTCTTCGCCACGATTTTGAGGAATATGTCGACCTGATAAAAAACATTAAATCCTCTGCCCAGTTTGAACATTCCCTCGGGGCTGTGGGGGATTACTATTTCTGTACAGGTGCGCTTCGCACCTATACGGGAACGGATCGGGCCGCGATAATCTCCAGCCTTCGGGACGCCGTGTCTTACTACGGGGCTACAATCGGGTCGCACAATGGAGGTCTGAAGAACCCCGGAAACCTATCCCTGCTGCCATCCGATCATGATTACTGGCACTGGGGACCGGACGAAGCGCTGGACCAAAATCCGCCGGGTTACGCGAACGGCAAGGCCTATGCTACCGCTTCCATCCTGGCTTCTTTCAAGGATATCGAAGGCTGGCTGTCCGGGATCGATAACGGCCGGGCCGGCTGCGGTGCAACCGGGACCTGCCCCAGGACCTGGGTTGCACCATACTTCAATTCCACCCGTGAAGATTCCTACGATATCCTGGAGCAATTAGGCTCGATCACCATGGGCGAACAAAAAATCGGCCCCTTTCCGCACTTCACACTCTCGTATCAGAAACCCGGCAAGCGTATTTATTCTCACGTTTCGCAGCCGACGAGCGACTGGTTTGTCGGCACTGAAATCCCCCAAGCCCTTGAATGGGGGCACACCTCGGATTCCATAAAAGCAGCGGTTGATTTCTACTACGACATTGGCGGATTGTTGCTCAATTATTACGGACATGCACCTTCTAACGGAGGGTTGGAACAAGAGTATGTGACATATAGCATGTCCAAGCCCAAATTGTGGTCCACCAATGCCGCAGGGATCTACGACTGGTGGCTTTTACGCTCGAAGGTGAGTGTGACTCCCGATTTCACAAGGTCCGGGAACACCTATATCGTGACGGCATCGGTAACCGGAGTCTCGGACGCCGACACTGCCATTGAAATAGTTCTTCCCAGGGGACCATCCGAGACTATCGGGAATATACAGGTGTTTCTTGATGGAACACCGGCTGATCCTGCGGATTATAGAGCCACCAACTATGGCGCAAAAGTTCGGGTAGGGGCTTCAGTTTCAAATGTCCAGGTACAATACGTGCTGCAAGGCAGCAACTCGCCTCCCGTGGCGGTGAACGATACGTACGGCGCCAACGTAAACACCACCCTGAACCAGGCTGCCCCGGGGGTGCTGGGCAACGATACCGATTCCGGCGGAGCTGCCCTGACGGCACAACTGGTGAGCAGCCCATCCCATGGCACCCTCACACTCAATACCAATGGCGCTTTCGCCTATACACCGGCTGCGGACTATGTGGGGAACGACAGCTTTACCTACCTGTCGAACGACGGAACCACCAACAGTAACGTTGCCACTGTGACCATCACGATTACATCAACCGGTAACGTGCTCTTTTCAGATGACTTTACACGAGCTCCCGGTGTTCCGGATCCCTTGTCACCGTGGGTCACGGTAATGGGGACGTGGGGAATAACCAATGGTGTTTTGCAAGGTTCGGAGCCGGTCTCCTCATATGGCCACATCTACTACGCTCCTTCACCTCTCTGGGATGATTATGCAGTGGAAGGGCGCTTCCAGTACATGTCTTCGGCATATGGCGGCGGTATCGGCTGTCGTCTGAATCCGGCTACCGGCGCCCAGTACAGTACCTGGATTTACCCGGACAATTCCGCGGGTGGCCACAATGTGCTGAAATTGGTGAAGCAGTGGGGCTGGACAACATGGAGCGGGACGCCAATGGCCCAAGTCAGCCTGCCCAGCGTTGGGACGGGTTGGCATACGCTTAAGCTGGTCTGCAACGGCAATCGACTTCAGGTTTTCTATGACGGGACGGGAATGATCGATGTCACGGACAACAATTACGATGCACGTGCACCGTATTTGAGCGGCGGAATCGGTGTGGGTATGTGGACATTCAATAATGTGTATACCATGTCAGTCGATAACGTCGTTGTGAGTGGCCTGGCCGGCAACTCGCCCCCCGTGGCGGTGAACGATACGTACGGCGCCAACGTAAACACCACCCTGAACCAGGCTGCCCCGGGGGTGCTGGGCAACGATACCGATTCCGGCGGAGCTGCCCTGACGGCACAACTGGTGAGCAGCCCATCCCATGGCACCCTCACACTCAATACCAATGGCGCTTTCGCCTATACACCGGCTGCGGACTATGTGGGGAACGACAGCTTTACCTACCTGTCGAACGACGGAACCACCAACAGTAACGTTGCCACTGTGACCATCACGATTACATCAACCGGTAACGTGCTCTTTTCAGATGACTTTACACGAGCTCCCGGTGTTCCGGATCCCTTGTCACCGTGGGTCACGGTAATGGGGACGTGGGGAATAACCAATGGTGTTTTGCAAGGTTCGGAGCCGGTCTCCTCATATGGCCACATCTACTACGCTCCTTCACCTCTCTGGGATGATTATGCAGTGGAAGGGCGCTTCCAGTACATGTCTTCGGCATATGGCGGCGGTATCGGCTGTCGTCTGAATCCGGCTACCGGCGCCCAGTACAGTACCTGGATTTACCCGGACAATTCCGCGGGTGGCCACAATGTGCTGAAATTGGTGAAGCAGTGGGGCTGGACAACATGGAGCGGGACGCCAATGGCCCAAGTCAGCCTGCCCAGCGTTGGGACGGGTTGGCATACGCTTAAGCTGGTCTGCAACGGCAATCGACTTCAGGTTTTCTATGACGGGACGGGAATGATCGATGTCACGGACAACAATTACGATGCACGTGCACCGTATTTGAGCGGCGGAATCGGTGTGGGTATGTGGACATTCAATAATGTGTATACCATGTCAGTCGATAACGTCGTTGTGAGTAGCCCGGCCGGCAATTAGCCCCCGTGGCGTGGTGAACGATACGTGAGCAGTCTTGCGCCGGGTTGCGGCGTGACAAAAAGTACCGTTTTGAGGGTTACCCGGTACTGACATGAACCACTCAAAGTCGAGAGGACCCATGAAAGTAAGCGTAGCAATGATGACATACAATCATGAGGAATTTATTGCAAAGGCGATAGATAGTGTCCTTATGCAAAGGACAAACTTCGACTATGAAATAGTAATCGGCGAAGACTGCTCTACCGATAGAACTCGCGATATCGTCACCGACTATCAAAAAAGATATCCCGATAAATTCAGATTGTTATTGAATGAAAAGAATCTTGGCGCAAATAGAAACGCTGAGCAAACTTTCGAATCCTGTACAGGTGAATATGTGGCTGTACTTGATGGTGATGACTATTGGACATCTCCTGACAAATTGCAGAAGCAGGTGGATTTCCTGAATAATCATCCTGAATGTGTGATTTGTTTTCATAATGTGTTGATGTTTTATAAGGACGGATCCCGTGAGTGCCATGTTTATTGCCCTCCTGGTCAAAAAGAATTCTCTGACGTCGAGGATTTACTGGAAAAGGGCAACATCATTCCGACTTGTTCAAAGATGTATCGCAGAGGGCTGTTGGATCACGTCCCGCATTGGATTTGCTCATTGAAAATGGGGGATTGGCCCGTTGATATTTTGCATGCACTGCATGGAAAGATTGGCTACATTAACGAAATTATGGGGGTTTACGTGATCCATCAGGCCGGAATGTGGTTTGGATTAAGACAAGACTGGGAAGAAAGAAATAGAGCAAATATTGAGGTTTATGAAAAATTTTACGATTTACTGGAGGGTAAATATAAGAGAATTATTAAACGCATTTTACACGAACGGCATGTTGAGGTAGCCGAACAATATGAAGATATGGGTAAATTGACCAAGGCTAAAGAATTCGCCGTGAGATCTGTCACAAAGCACTGCGTAATGAGCACAAGATCGTTCAAGTTGTTATTGAGATTGTATGTTCCCGTACTATATAAACTGTTAAAATCCCTGAAACTCGAACCAATGACTTGGGGATAAGAGGAGATTAGTGAGAAAATGAAACGATCTCCACTGATAAGCACAATCATACCAACCTACAATGACAGCAAAGTGGTGTGCGATGCCATCGATTGTTCATTGAATCAGACGTATGATAACCTGGAAATCATAGTTGTCGATGACGGATCTTCCGATGGTACCGGAGGATTGTTGAAAGAGAAATATGGAAATAGAATCAAATACATTTATCAGGAAAATAAAGGCCTTTCCAGTGCAAGAAATACCGGCATAAGGCATGCTTCCGGGAAATATCTGCAATTTCTTGATGCGGACGATCTGATTTACGACAGGAAGATCAGTTTACAACTGGAACAAATAAAGAATATCTCCGGTATTGCGGTGGCTTATTGCGATTATATTTTCAGCACTATCGGTGACATGACAATTACGTACGGAGAAAGAATGAGTCCCGTATTGCAGGACGAGAAGCCATTTGATGACCTGATGATGAAATGGGAGACAGAGTTGTGCATTCCACCCCATTGCTTCTTGTTTGACGCAGCTATTTTTCGGGAATATGGAGTAGCCTTCGATGAAAACCTGCCGAATCATGAGGACTGGGACTGCTGGATGAATGTGTTCGCACTCGATCCCAAGGTTGTTTTCATTGAAATGCCGCTCGCCAATTACCGGAGAAGAAGGGAATCCATGTGCGTAAACAGGCTTAAGATGAGAACGGGTTACCTTTTGGCAATCGATAAGCAAATTCTAAAGAATAAATCAAACAACGAAGTGGTTAAGAAGCTCAATGTCAGAAAGAAGCAGATAAGATGCCATTACCGGGAGGTGAGCCCGATAATGAGGTTAATGGAGAGATGCCACCCGGTTGTTAAAAAGATGTACAGCGAGATGGTCCCCTGGCGAATACAGCGGATATTTGACTGAAAGATTGCTCTTCAGAGGGATTCTTATGGCCAGATTGATCGCATTTTATCTGCCCCAATATCATCCAATCCCGGAAAACGACACGTGGTGGGGTAAAGGTTTCACCGAATGGACAAACGTGGCAAAGGCGAAGCCGTTGTTCCGCGGTCATTACCAGCCGCATATCCCCGCTGATTTGGGTTTTTATGATTTAAGGGTGCCTGAAACAAGAGCTGCACAAGCTGACATGGCAAGAGAATATGGCATAGAGGCATTTTGTTATTATCACTATTGGTTTGCTGGAAGAAGGTTGCTCGAAAGACCTTTTAACGAGGTTCTGGCATCGGGAGAACCCGATTTTCCTTTTTGTCTTTGTTGGGCTAACCAGTCATGGACCGGAATTTGGCACGGTGCTCCGAACAGAATATTAGTCGAGCAAACCTATCCCGGATTCGACGACTATGCTACCCACTTTCAGGAGTTATTAAAAGCTTTCACGGATAGACGTTATGTAACCGTTGATGGTAAGCCTCTCTTTCTGATATTCCGTCCCAAGGAAATACCTGATCCCGCTCGTGTGATTGGTTTCTGGAGGGAAATGGCGGTAAAGGCTGGTTTGAAAGGTTTATACCTGGTCGGAGTGACCGAAGAGCCTGATTGGATTCCGCAACAGCTTGGATTCGATGCGTATGTAATATCGCGTCATCCTTCCATACCCTGGATCACACGACATACGCCTATAAAATGGATGATCAAGCAATATCAAGTCAAAACAGGAAAACCCGCTATTTTTTCTTACGAAAAGGATTTTGCGGATTTGCAACCGATCAAGATTGCACATGGGGATAATTATCCCTGTTTATTGCCAAACTGGGACAATACGCCAAGGAGCAAATCCAACGGCCTTGTTCTTCATGATTCAACCCCGGAAGCATTTAGAAAACATGTCAAAAAAGCCTTGGAAATATCGAGAGATAAACCTGACGAACGCAAACTTGTTTTTATAAAATCATGGAACGAATGGGCGGAAGGAAATCATCTTGAGCCGGATTTGAAATTTGGAAGGGCTTACCTTGAAATTTTACGTAATGAAATATCGAATGAATTCATAACGAGAAAATGGCAAAGCGAGGACAGATTTTCGGAAATTTGAGAGCGAATAGCGGACCTGTTTTGTGGAAAAGATCCGGGACCGTTCAAATGGGAGTGTGGATATGGTTAGTGTATCTGCCGTCATTCCAACATACAACGGTACGCGCTACCTCGTAGATGCCGTGCAATCCGCACTGACGCAAACGTACGAATTGCTGGAAATCATTGTTGTTGACGATGGATCCGAGGCGGATATCGAAAAAATATTGGCTCCGTTCTTCCCGAAGGTCAAGTTTGTGCGCCAGGAGAATGCCGGTCCCGCAGCAGCCCGCAATCATGGTATTTCCATCGCAAAAGGAGACTTGATTGCGTTATTGGATGATGACGATATGTGGCATCCAACAAAAACTGCTTTACAAGTGCAGCGCATGATTGAAAATCCCGAATGCGGCCTGGTTTATTCGTATCAGGAGCTGATCGACGAACAGGGAAGAGTGATTCCCAATGAAGCCCCAACGGAATTCCCCAGCGGCAGCGTTTACCGGGAATTCCTGACGAAGAACAGGATAGGCACTCCTTCCGCCACTTTGATAAGAAGAGAAGTGTTTGAAAAAATTGGTTTGTTCGATGAAACCAGGGAGTGCATATCCTGTGAGGACTATGATTTGTGGTTACGGATATCCGGAAATTTTGACGTGATGTTCTGTCCGGGAACTCTTGTATCTTATCGAGTACGCAACTCGGGCATTTCACAAAACCTGGACAAGCACTTGAAAGCTCATCATTACGTCTTTAATAAGTTGATTTCTCAACATATTGAATCTCCGAAACTGACTGATCGGGAGTTCTATGCGGCATTTGGCTTCAACTTGCATCATACTTTGAAGAGATTCGCCTATGGTTACTATTATATCGTAGAAAACCGGACCAAGGCCAGATGTCTTATGTTGGCGGTTCTTCGGAAGCATCCATTTTGCTTCAAGGACATTCTGTATTTTATTATCTTTTCCATGCCGGATCCTTTATTCCGGGTTCTCAGAAGAACCAAGCAAAAGCTGGCTGATGCTTGTTTATCGCTGCAGTTAAAGTCGTGAGCGGGAGAAGATGATGGACATGACTGTTCAACATTACAACGAAGACGGAACAGCGTGGGACGCCTTTGTTGCTTCCCATCGACACAGTACCAATTATCACCTGTACGGCTGGCGCAATGTTATCGAAAAGAGTTTCGGGCATATGGTCTATTACCTGGTTGCCAGAAACAGCAACAATGAAATTTGTGGGGTCTTGCCGCTTGTTCACATGAAAAGCATGCTGTTCGGCAGCTTCCTTGTTTCACTGCCATTTTTTAATTATGGCGGTTTGTTGTGTAGTGAAGACAATGCCGGCGCAACTCTGCTGAACATGGCTCGATGCATGCTCCGGGATGTCCGTGCCGACCATGCGGAGCTGCGTCATCTCCATATCTGCGAAGAAGAGCTTGCGACGAAACAGCACAAGGTAAGCATGATTCTCGACCTGGAGAAGGACGAGGAAACCCAGTGGAAGGCGCTAGATGCCAAGGTACGAAACCAGGTACGCAAAGCGGAAAAGTGCGGATTGCAGACCATAACGGGACACATGGAACTGCTGGACGGGTTTTACGCGGTTTTTTGCCGGAACATGAGAGATCTGGGTACGCCTGTGTACAGCAGGGGTTTCTTTCGCAATATCCTTGAGACTTTCCCAGATACTTCCCGCATCATTTCGGTGATGCTGGAAGGGAAAACGGTCGCTTCCGGTTTGTTGACCTGGTTCAGAGATAGCCTGGAAGTCCCGTGGGCATCGTCGATTATCGACTACCGGGAAAAATGCCCGAACAATCTCCTCTATTGGGAGGCCATCAGGTTCGCCATCAGGAAAGGGGCCAGGAAATTCGACTTCGGCCGATCGACACCGGGGGAGGGGACTTACCGTTTCAAGAAGCAGTGGGGAGCCAAGCCCGTTCAGCTCTACTGGCAGTATCTGCTGGAAAAAGGGAAGCACGTTCCGGAACTGAATCCTGGCAATCCGAAGTACCGGCTGGCCATAAAGGTTTGGCAGCAACTGCCGGTGACGGTGACGAAGGTTCTCGGGCCGCGGATCGTAAAAAGCATTCCCTGATGCTTTGAGTTCGGAGTTCACCATGGCAATGCATATCGGAAGAACTCTCCCCCCGGCGGCGGCTCCGCTCCATTTCAAGGATATCATATCCGGCTGGGCCGGACTTTTCGAGGGGGTAATAACGGTCAGAAGGTTCGAGGAGGAGCTCAAGGAGGTTTATGGTGTCAGGCACTGTTTTGCCGTTTCGTCGGGAAAGGCTGCCCTTGTCCTGATCCTTCAAGCGCTGAATGAGCTCTCACCGGAGAGAGACGAAGTTCTGATCCCGGCCTATACATGTTATTCCGTTCCTTCGGCGATTGTAAGGGCCGGGCTCAAGGTCCGCTTGTGCGATTTGGCGTCCGGGACACTCGATTTTGATTTTGACCGTCTTGAGGAACAACTGGAGAATCCCCGGATACTGTGCGTAATTCCCACCCATTTGTTTGGTTTGCCGGCTGATGCGGAACGGGTAAAGAGGCTCGCCGACCATCGCGGCATATTTGTCGTGGAAGATGCCGCCCAGGCCATGGGAGCGGAATGGAACGGCAAGAAGATGGGGACAGTGGGCGATGTGGGGCTGTTCAGCATGGGCCGAGGCAAGGCCTTCTCAACAGTGGAGGGAGGCATAATCCTCACGGACAACGATCTGATCGGGCGGGCAATCGAGAAACGTTTGGGCGCTATCGCCGGATACGGGGCTTTCGATTGCCTGAAACTGATCCTTTATGCGGTTGCACTGTCGCTCCTTATTCACCCCTGGATCTACTGGCTGCCGAAATCCTTGCCGTTTTTGAAACTGGGAGAAACGCATTTCAATCCATCCTTTCCGATCAGGAGACTGTCGTCGTTCCAGGCAGGAGCGGCAAAAGGATGGAAGAATAAAATTGGCGAACTCAGGGAAATCCGGTCGAAAAATGCCGTAAAAATAGCCGGTTACGGGATCACGCCGCCGGCTGTCCTTAAGGACGTGCTTCCTGGTTTGATCAGATATCCGGTTCTGCTTGCGGATGTTGATGCCAAGAAAAAGATTCTCCGGATAAGCGAGAGGATGGGTTTGGGGATATCGGGCGGATACCCGGATTCTATCGATGGAATCAGTGAACTCGGCAACCTGTCCGATGGGAATGGATTTCCAGGGGCAAAAGATATTGCCGAAAGAATGGTTTCTCTTCCCGTGCATCCTTTCGTAAGTGAGAGTGATCTCCAAAAGATCGGGCAGTTACTGATCTAAACGAGCAAATCGGACTTGTCATATGTCAAAAAGCGACAAGATAAAAATCTCGATACTTCTCTTGCTATGGTCAGTGGCTTTTTATCCGCTATACCCGGAACTTGTTCGCGATTGGCTCGACCATTCCGATAACTCGCACGCCTTTCTCGTGCCTTTTATTGCGTTGTTCTTCGTCTGGAAGAGAAAAGGCGAGTTGCAGTCCACGCCCATTGACAGTTCTCCGTGGGGAGGAGTTATTCTTGCAGCCAGCTTGCTTGTCTATATTGCGTGCTATGCGGGCGACGCCGCATTTCCGGCCAGGATCGCCATGGTGTCCTCTCTTTTCGGGCTTATCTGGTTCTGCCTCGGAAGCGGGTCTATCCGTATCCTCGCCTTCCCGATAGGCTTTCTGCTTTTCATGGTTCCTGTTCCATACTCATTGATGAGTCTTGTCTCCATGCCGCTGCAACTCATGGCGACCCGCATTTCTGCCACTCTCATCGGTTACTGCTCCATACCGGTCTACCGGGAAGGGAATATGCTCAATTTCGTGCAGACCAAGCTTGAGGTCGCCGAGGCTTGCAGCGGCATCAGATCGATCACGGCATTGACAATGCTCGCCCTCCTGTTCTGCTATTTGTCCGAAGATGGATGGTGGAGAAAAGTTCTTCTCGTTGGGGCTGCAATACCGATCGCCTTGGTGGCCAACATCGTCCGTGTGACAGGCACCGGAATCCTGGCCCACTTTTACGGAGACAGAGTAGCCAGGGGGTTTCTACATGAATTTTCAGGGCTGGTAATATTCGCGCTTGGCTTTGCATTGTTGTTTGCAGTGTTCTCCATTACAAGCAGGAAAAAGACAGATGATATCCGTTAAGACGTTTCTAGTATCGGTCGTAGGGATGTTGGTGACCGTGACGATAGTGGTTTTATTCGCCATACGTCCCAAACCGGTTGTCGTCCGGACAAATCTCGAATATCTGCCTAAGGAAATCTCCGGATATATTGGTACGGAAGATACCTTTCCTGAATCAGTGTATCGCGAGCTCAACGCCGACAAGCATGTTTACCGGCATTATCGGTCCGGAGACGGCAGTCAGCTCGACCTCTATGTCGGGTATTACGGCACGGCCAAAGGGGGGCGGACCGGCCACAATCCCTATGCCTGTCTGCCCGGCGCCGGATGGGCGATAGTCGATTCCGGAAAAGTCAGAATCCGGCAACCCTCGCAATCTTCGGATGTAGAAGTCAATTACGTTCAGGCCCGAAGGGACGGAGTCAATACCGTCATGGTTCACTGGTATCAGACTGCGGGTACAACGGTGATGTCGACTGGTATCCAACAGAATATCGAAAGGTTTTGGGGGCGTTTGCTCCATAATCGGAATGATGGCGCTTTTGTACAGATTTCGACCCGGGTTTCCGACGACCAGGTAGCGAATGCCGGGACAAAGGTTCGGAATTTTGCCGGACTGGTTCTTCAACTTCTTCCCGAATATTGGCCGGTTGAGAAATAGCCGGATCGATCTGTTATTACTCCGGTAATTAAACATATGAACGGTAGGGGCTAGGCTTGCCTCGCCCAATCGGGGCACGGCGCGCCGTGCCCCTACATCAGGATTGTGATGTTTAATTGCCGGAGTAATATAATGATACAAAGGTGATGATCAAGTGATAAGTGTTATAATACCTACATATAATTCTGATAAATATATTTGCGAAGCAATAGACAGCGTGCTTTGCCAAACATATACAGAATATGAAATAGTAATAATAGACGATGGATCAACTGACGATACAAAAAGAATAATTGAAGACCGCTATCCTACTGTACGATATTTTTATGTGGAAAATAAAGGCGTTGCATCTGCAAGAAATTATGGGATATCAATGGCGCAAGGAGATTTAATTGCTTTTCTTGATGCTGATGACAGGTGGCTGCCTGATAAGCTCGAAAAACAAGCTATTCTATTTCACAATTGTAATGAGTTAGGTCTGGTTTTTACGGAAAACTATGTCTTCGATGAACACGGCATAACAAAGTATAGGCTGAATAAGCGAGAGCGCTTAATGCACGGCAATATTGTCAGAAACATCTTTTTAAATAGTTATGTCGTCACTTCCACCGTGATGGTTCGAAGGAGCGTTTTCGATGCCGTGGGGTTATTCGAGGAAGGACTGGCCGTTGCCGAAGACGACAATATGTGGATGAGAATCGGCATGAGATATGGTGTGAAACTTCTCGATGAGCCGCTGGTTTTATATCATATGACTGAGGGGAGTTTGAGCAGAACAAGTGTCAATATATCGCTGGGTGTGAGGAAGCATATCGAAATAATAAAAAACAAATATCTGGATATATATAAATGTCTTGGCAAGTCGGCAATGAGAAGAAAATATTCTGATCTGCTCTTTGATGAAGCTTATCATGTTTTTTCTCAAAATAAATATCACGAAGCCAGAAGCAACTTTATCAAGAGTTACGTGTATTATCCCTTTAAGCTTAAATCCTTATTGTATTTAACTTCCACATATTTACCTTCATGGACGATAGAAAAGATTAAAGAGACAAAAAGGCTTATGCGACTGTATCGAGGTGTTTGACACAATGAAAGTTCTGAAGATCATACACACCCAGGGCCACGGTGGAGCTGAAAACACATTTCGTTGGCTTGCATGGGGTTTGAAGCGGGAAGGAGTGGAGGTGATTGCAGCCATTCCTGGTGTGAGTGATCCGCGAATGGAGAATTGGTTGGCTCCTGCTCTGGCGGAGTTGGCTGTTCCCTATGTAACTTTCGACAAAACCGGTAGCCCCGGGCGGTTGCTTAAGAACATCACCGTCGTCATCAACAAGGTCCGGCCGGATATCGTTCATTCCCATTTGTTGGATTCAAACTTCTATTCCGCACTCGCCTGTTGGATCAGCTCCGTGCCCCATATCTGCACCGAGCATGGGGATGTGTCACTAAAGCAAACGGCCGTCTCGAAAATCAAGTATGGGATGATTTCACTCTGTAGCGGATTAGTCATTTGTGTTTCTGAAGCCGTCCGGGAAAGCGCCGCGAGGGTCTGTCTGAATAAGAGTAAGTTGAAAACCATTTACAACGGCATCCACTTCTTGGAAAAAACCTGCTCATCCTTTAGAGCGGAATTCAATATTCCCGACGACGCCGTTCTGATCGGCAATGTGGGAAATCTCTATCCGGTGAAAGGGCAGAAATATCTGATCAGAACTTTTGCCGCGATTTACTCCTCTTTCCCTCAAGCCTTTCTTGTTCTTGTTGGACGCGGCGGAGAAGAAAACAATCTTCGACAACTGGTGAGAGACTTGAACATACCCCGGGATCGGGTCCTTTTCACAGGTTTTCGCAATGACATTGAAAATGTGTTGAATGCGTTTGACCTGTACGTGCAACCCAGCCTCTCCGAAGGACACCCCTTGGCCGTTCTGGAGGCCATGTCTCTGGGAATACCGGTGATCGCTTCTGCAGTTGGCGGCATCCCCGAGCTCTTTGAGCGGGAACGATATGGAACATTGGTTGCCCCCGGCTCCTGTGATGCGCTGCATGCCGCTCTGCTGGCATACGTCCGCCATCCCCCGCCCTTTCACGAAAAGGGCGCGTCGGCCCGGGACCATGTTAAGGAAACCTTCTCGATCGGACAGATGGCCGGGAGGTATATCGGCCTTTATGAGCAGATTCTGGCAGACAAGCGACAGAAAGGCCGGTAGAAACCGGAATATGAGGCGCGTGACCTATGGAATCCGATATTCTGCGGAATGCAGACGCATGTGTGCCGGCTGATCGTGTAAGGGAAAAGGGCATGACCCTGCCGGTAGTGTTGCTGGCCTTTTATCTGCTGATTGAGTACGGCCGGCCGCTGTTCCTGGTGCCGATCAAGCCGGGGTTGCTCGTGCAGGGCTTGCTGATCCTCTGTCTGCTGCCTTGCCGAACCAGAATCTGCCAGACTCTGAAGGAGAAATACTTCAGGCTGTATCTGTTGCTGCTTCTCTTCATGACGATGCATGTCTTTATCGCCACCAACAATTACTATGCCTTCCTGTGTCTGAAAGTGATGTTTTCCTATCTGATTATCGGAGTGTCTTGCTGCGTCTTTCTCGACAGCATCAACAAGCTGAATGTCTTTTTCTCCGTTTTTACCTTTGTGGTGGCGCTCTGTGCAATCAATCGCATTTCCGGCGCCAATTTTCTCGATATCTCGGGCGGGGGGGTGTTCAGGGACGAGAACGACTTTGCCCTGGCGATGAACGTGGCACTACCGATCGCTTTCTTTCTCGGCCGCGCACACAAAGGCTGGAAAAGGTGGCTTTTCTGGATGGCTGCGATCACTTTCGTGCTCGGCAATATGGTCACCGCGTCCCGCGGCGGCTTTGTCGGCCTCGTGGCGGTGGGAACCGTCTGCTGGTTGTCGTCGAAGCATCGTCTCAGGGCGATTCCGGTCATGGTGGTGCTGGCGATTCTGGCCTGGAGCTTTGCAACTCCGCTCAGCAAGGAAAAGATCCGGGGACTTGGCCTGAACAGTGCCGAAAAGGACACCGGTAAAGATCGCGTCGAGTTGTGGAAGGTCGGTTGGAAGGCCTTCGTCGACAATCCGGTCCTGGGTGTTGGCCAGGGAAACATGCCGGTCGTGATGAACAAGTACCGCCACGACAAGTGGGGGGAGAGCTTCTGGAAACGAGACATGTGGGGCAGGATGACCCACTCGGTCTATTTTACCCTGTTGCCTGAACTGGGGCTGATCGGTGCGATCATCTTCGTGCTGATGCTGAAGGACTTGTATGCCAAAATAAAGAAAATCAACGAAAACTGTACCCGTATAACCATCAGGGAGGAGGCGGCCGGCATCGAAAACCTCAATCGTGCTCTGCTGGTGAGTCTGTTCGGGTTTCTGATCACCGGCATATTTCTGTCCGTGCTGTACTACCCGCCCTTTTGGAATATCTCGGCTCTTTTAGTCACGCTGTTCCTGATCTCTTCGCGAATTCCGGGTGGGCAGGACCTGACTGCTGGTTGACCCGCCCGTACACGCATGTCTTGAACAGCACTGCCAGGGAGCATTAATGTTCAAAAAAATGAGAGCTATAAAAAAAAAGGTACAATTATGGTGTAGAAACATCATCGAGTCGATCGTCTATCGGATTGTGAGAAAACGAAGCATCATCAGAAATCCCGGGAAAATAGTCTTTGTCTGCGGGGGCAACATATGCAGAAGCGCGTTTGCGGAAAAATTACTGAAAGCTGAGGCAGATGGCTCCTTCCCGGTCATAGAATCCTGCGGCATCGACGTCGAGGTGAGGTCTCCTTCCCCCTGCGAAGCTGTATGTGCTGCCGGTAAAATCGGCTTGGACCTCGGGCATCACTTGTCCAGGGGGATCGATCGTTGCGATCTGGAAGGTGCCGACCTGATTCTGGCAATGGAGTACCGGCAATATCGCAAGCTGATCGAATCCTTCCCCCATAAGGGGCGACAGATTAAGCTGCTGAGGGAATTCGCACCTTTTCCGGAAAACCTGTTGTGTAATATCGACGACCCCTTTGGTCACAATGAACGTGCGTTCGAGAAATGTTTCGCGCAGATACAACGATCGATCTCCGCCATCAGGATGCTGATCCGATGAGGGGTTGCATGATCAACTGCCGTGGATATAAGCGAAAATACATCTGTATTGGTCACACGCCATGACCCGAAAGATCAAATTCAGACGGATGGTGTCTGCGCTGTTGTCCTCCTGTGGGATACATTCCCTGCTTGAACGCGTATACCTGTCCGACCGGGCGTTTGTGTTGATGTACCATCGAATCCTGCCCTCTGCAGAAAACCAGGCGTATTACGTACAACCAGGCATGTTCGTGACCACGGTGACCTTTGAGCAACAGGTGGCATATGTAAGGGATCATTTCGAGGTCGTGTTCCTGGATGACTTGGTCAAAAGGGCGCTGAAGGGTGCACATATCGGCAGACACTGCGCGCTCACGTTTGATGACGGGTGGCGTGATAATTACACGGAGGCATTTCCGGTGCTTGAAAGATACCGCGTGCCTGCCACCATCTTTCTGTCAACCGGCTTTGTGGGTACTCCAAGGACATTCTGGCCCGAGGAACTCTGTCATTACCTTGAGCGAATCGATCTCGGCACTTTTGCAGGTATCGGCGCACCCCGCTCATGGAGCCGCTTTACCGGCATGATAGGCAAGTTTCAATGTCATGGGCGGGAATGGTTCTTGGACCGGTCGATTGAAACGCTGAAGGCGTTTGCCCCCTCTGACCGGGAGGGAATCCTTAACTACCTTCGAAGCATGTTGGGCGCGGAACCGGTTCCCCGGCAGATGCTGAGCTGGGAGGAGGCGCGGGAAATGGCCCACAGCGGGTTGGTGCGGTTCGGCGCTCACACCGTTAACCATGAGCTTCTGGACCAGTTGCCGCTGCACAGTGCCCGCGACGAGATCTCCCTTTCCCGCTCCGAGATCGAACGCCGTCTGGAACAAAAAGTAACTGCATTTGCTTATCCCAACGGTAATCACAGCGAAGCCGTTCGACGGATAGTTGAGGAGGGCGGATTCGATGCGGCAGTGACGACACGCAAGGGCTTTCTGAGGCGTGGCGTGTCTTTTCTTGAGGTACCCAGGATCGCACTGCATGAGGACATCAGCACAACCATCCCGATGCTCAGATCCAAGATTTTGCTGCAGGCATTCTGAAAAGGCTGCCCATGAATATTCTCGTTACAGACGGTGAAACCAGATCGGCGCTGGCCGTGACCCGCTCCCTCGGCAGAAAGGGTCATACGGTTTTTGTTTGCGGCAGGGAAATGAACAATATCTCGGCCTGTTCGTCGTTTTGCCGGAAAGCGTTCCTGCTGCCGGACCCGCTGGCAAACGGCACAGGCTACTCCGCGGCGATTGCAGAAATCGCGCTGACGGAAAGTATTGACCTGATCTTTCCAGTGACCGAGCAATCGGTCTATGTCCTCAACAGGGCAAGGAACCGTCTGGGCAGCTCGGTCATTCTGGCCTGCGCACCCCCTGAAAAAATGGCAGCGGTATCGAACAAGTACACGTTGTTTCAGTCGGCGTGCAGATTGGGTATTGCCATGCCGGAGACCGTGTATGTGGCGGGCATGGAAGATTTTTTTAGACAGCGACACCGCATCGCCGATTTCCCGGTAGTCGTGAAACCGTCCTTTTCAAAAATAGTGGAAGGGGAAAGGATTATCTCGTCCGGCGTGATGTACGCCAACGATCAGGACGAGTTGTGTCGCCTGTACGACACCAGGGCTGTGCTCCGGTATCCGTCCCTGATTCAGGAATTGATCGTGGGGGAGGGTACCGGACTGTTCACACTCTTCGATGGTGACCGCCACTTGGCGCTCTTCTCGCATCGGCGCCTGTTGGAAAAACCACCATCCGGCGGAGTAAGCGTGCTGTCCGAGAGCGTCCCCCTGGATGACGGAATGGTTGAGGCAGCGCGCAAACTGCTTGCAGAGGTCGCATGGCCAGGTATTGCCATGGTGGAGTTCAAGCGGGATATCAGGGATGGTACGGCAAAACTGATGGAAATCAACGGCAGGTTCTGGGGATCGCTGCAACTGGCCGTTTCCGCGGGGGTCGACTTTCCGGCCCTGTGCCTGGATTACTACCTGGACATCAAGCCGTCGTCCCTCTGCTGGGACTACCGGGTCGGGCACCGCCTGAAGTGGACATTCGGCCTGCTGGATCACCTGATCATTCGCCTGAAGTCCGGCAGACGCATGAAAGCCATGCTTCCGCCGGAGTCTCCCACCATTGTGCAGGTGGCGCGGGAACTTTTGAGAGGGAGGAGCACAGGTACCACGCTGGACGTATACGATCCGCAAGATCCGAACCCGTTTGCCGCGGAAGCCCGGGCGTATGTCGGAGCGTTGCTGGGGTTGTCACCCAGGAAATGACCGCTGGCGGTCTCAAACACCCGCCAGGGAACGGAGTGCATATGGCCACTATTCACATGGTTTGCCAGGAGGATTCTTCATCCGGCCTGCCGATCTACCTGCGGGATGCCCTGGCGGATCTTGGTCACCGGATGATGATCATCGATGCGAAGAAGTGCCTGTTGCCGAAGATTCGCATCCTGCTCGAATCGTTCCATCCCGATCGGAAAAGGTGGTCGCATCGGCGCTCGATGCTGGGCACCTATTCGGTCGCCGGCTGGAAACGGAACACCAGTCTCAACGGTCTTCTGCTCGACCGTGTTCGCCGCCCGCATGACAAGATCCTCCAGATCGGAGGGCTGTATGCGCCGCATCCCGATGCAGCCGGCATGGAATACTTCCTGTTTTTCACCTATACGATGAAACTGGCCTTTCGGGATGGTTATTCCAAATGGGTCCCGGAGAACGACCAGCGGGAGGAATTCGTCGAACTCGAACAGCGCCTGTATGCCGGCGCGGAACATATCTTCGTGGCCTCGGATTTTGTTCGCCGGCACCTGATAGCAGACTACGGCATTCCGGCCGATCGTATCACGGTCGTCAGCATGGGGGTCGATGACTTCTTCATCAGGAACATGCGCCTGAACCTGCCCGATTCACCTGCCAACAGATGTCTGTTTGTCGGTTACACCTTCGATCTCAAAGGCGGTCCGGATGTCCTCAAGGCCTTTTCGTCGGCACGCAAACGTCTGCCCGATCTCGAACTGGTGATCGTGGGGCCGAACCATTCCACGGCCATGGACCAGGAGGGTATCCGCTATATCGGTGCGGTTACGGACCGGGAGGAGTTGCTGAAACTCTATCGCAGCGCCGACCTGTTCCTGCTTCCATCCCGCTGCGATTCGTTCGGTTTTGTATTTCTCGAGGCGATGACACAGGGGCTGGTTTGCGTGGGCACCAGCCTTAACGCGATGCCCGAGATCATCGCCGACGGCGAGACCGGCTATATCGTGGAGCCGGGGGACCACCAGCGGATAGCCGAGCTGATAGTGGACTTTTACAGCCAGCCGGATGCCAGGACGGCGATGGGCCATTGCGCCAGGGAGCGGGTGCTGGAACGGTTTACATGGCCGCGGGTGGTCGAGGCGATCCAGGCGGTAATGTGCCCTGCGGAACACACGGACCGATCATGACTCTACAAGATTTTGCGACCAGGGATATTGCCTTCATTCTCCCCACGCTCAACGAGGAGGCGCATATCGGCGGCGTGCTGGATACCGTCATGGAGCATGCCGGGCATGGTTTCAGCTTTGAGGTGATCGTGGTCGACAACGGTTCCAGCGACCGTACCGTGGAGATTGCCGTGGAGAAAGGGGCGATTTGTCTCCGTGCTCCCGGCTGCACGATCTCGTCCCTGAGGAACCTGGGTGCGTCCCGGGCCGGTGCGGGTGTCCTTATTTTTCTGGACGCCGACGTTTACCTGGGACAGGGCTGGAGTGAACGGATAGGGGCGGTTATCGCCAGGTTGCATCTTGAGCCGGATATCATCACCGGCTCCCTCTACGGGATCAGCGATGAAAGCAACTGGATCGAGAGGATCTGGTTCGCCCCCCGGACAACCCGCACACAGATCAATTACATCAATGGCGGGCATCTGATCATCCACCGGAGCCTGTTCTCGACGATAGGAGGATTCGATCCCAATTTGGAGACCGGCGAGGACTGCGAATTTTGCGCCCGGGCAAGGACGATGGGGGCTCGGATCGAAAACGATCCTGGCCTGAGAGTGGTGCATGCGGGATATCCCAAGAGTGTAAAGCGATTTTTTGCCAGAGAACGGTGGCATGGCAGAGGGGATTACCGGTCAGTCAAGATGCTTGCATCCTCAAAACCCGCGCTATTAAGCCTTGCAAACCTATGCATGGCGGTTACCTGCACAATAGGCATTGTCAGCTGCCCGCAGCCCTGGTGGGCTTTTGCCGGCGCCTATGTTCTATTTCTTGCCGGCGTATCACTGGCTGCCGCTATCCACAGATATCGCGGCAAGCTCAGTTCCGGCTTTTTGGGCGCCGTTTTCCTCTACATGATCTATATTACTGCACGCACAGTATCCATGGTCGATGTTGTCATTCAATCCCTCACTGTTAGAAGACCAGTGCGAGCTTCAGGTTGAAGCATTGGGATGAAAAGAATCTGAATGTACAAAAAATGAGCGCTCAAGAGTCGGGTCCACAGGCGACCTTACACTTGAGCGCTCTCTTATTTTGTTTGCCTTCCCTCGGGAATCAGGAATTACTTAGTGGCTGTTATTCGCAGGCCGGTAGGAGGGGGGAGAGTTGCCGGACTCGTGCCATTAATCGGCCCGATCATCGGATTGCCCTTGCTGTCCACCTGGGCAGGGCGGTCGGTGGTGATGACGAACTCGTCCACGTACTGAGTCTGCGACTGTCCGACGTTATTGTTCCATACGGACATGACCGACGCCATTGAAACGTATCCGTTTGAGCTGGTAATGGTTTTGTGATTGAGGTCCTCAAAGACCAGTTTGCCGTTCTGCCAGATCCTGAATATCCCCTGGGTGGGAGACAGCTTCAGATACATCTCCAGGCTTTGCCAGGCGCCGATAATAAAGGGCGCGCTTGTATCTATCTGTACCTGCTCCATTTCGTTGGAAGCGCTAATGTTCGGACTGAACACCGAGAAAATTGAGTGCCAACCGCCAACATCCGTAGCCAGGCGCATGATTTTTATGCCGCTGTAATCGCCGTTGTTGGAAAGAAAGCTCCAGGGATTCGCAAAATAGTAGTAGCCCCTGATCCACACCTCTCCGCCATTTTTTACCGGTGCGGGAAAGTTGATCTCGCCATGCTGAAGGTTCCAGCCGGGGTCCCCTTTGGTCCAGGCCATTTTAGCCGACTTGGCGCCACTGACAGCCATATCGCCGGAGATGGTCGTCTTGCTGCCGGCGTAGTCAAAACCAACGGCGCCATTTGCAAGAGCCCCATTCGTTCCGTTATCAAAATTTACGGTCTTCGTCCATGCAAATGCCTGACCCGCAACACTCAGGCATGCTATCGATACAAGTACAGTTACCATTTTTCTGGTTCCAGCTATCATACATTCTCCTTTACAGCACGTTTGGTACATTCCAGGGCTTTCTATGGAATGGTTTTAAACTATCGACTTATGATCCTCAGGTTTTGCGGAGGTGAAATTTTGACGGGGGGTGTTGTCGCCACCACCAGGTTGTCCACCCAGAAGGTCTGATCTACCGGCGAGCCTACGCCGATATAGGGACCAATCAGAAGCTGATTGAATTTCATGTTCGGATTCTGTGCGGTACGGAAGACGACATTGGTGTAGTTCATAACCTGTTTTCCGTCATACCATTGCTGCAGAATGCCATCCTTGGCGCCTTTGCCATTGACGATACTGTTCAGCTTGAGGTAGGTTTCGACCAGGTGCCAGTCGTTTTTGTAATATGCACCGGCGGTGTTGGAGAAGAGCGCTGTGCCCGACTTCCACTGCTTGCCATTGGCATAGCCGCTGCCGCTGGCATAGCAATCCCCATTGCCGTAGCCGTCACTGTCTCCGTTGCATCCACCGATCGCCCTGTTCTCGGTGACTGCGGTCAAATCCTTGCCCACGTTCGCCAGATTGACGTTCAAGCTGTCCTGGATGGCCACGACCGAGTTCCCGCCATTTTCCTCGATGTAGGCCGTCATGTGCGTAGGGATCAGTCCCGACCAGTCGCCCTCAAGATTGGTCAGAAGGTAAAACTGGTGCGGATGGTACGCCACGCCCGATCCCACCCAGCTTGCGCTGTGTTTTATGTAATAGCTGACATACACCGAGTCGCTTTCGGTAAACTTTTTTCTTATCGACGCACCGGCATTATCGGGAGTGACGGCACCTTTTGCAAAATGAAATTCCAGGGACTTGGCGCTGTTGGCCACATGTTCCACACTGGACAGTTTCGGGCTGGTATTATCGTACCAGCCTCTCGTGCTGAAATTCCCATCTTCAAAACTTTCCTGGAAGAGAGTTGTGCCGGCAACACCCGGGTTGACCCAGAAAAAATAAACTGCTGAAAAAATCACAAAAAATGTGCCTAAACGTTTCTTCATATGTACTCCTTTTCACCATTGATGGCATGGTGCTGCGTCCAACGCTTCAAAAAGATGAAGAGGCTGATGTGATAATGGTTTTATGTGATTCGAATCGCCAAAACAAAAATAGCCGGGGCCGAAACCAATCTGGCATTTCGGCAACCCGGCTGTCTCAGTGAGACCCTTTAGGCTTTCCGCCCCATCCTTGCGGATGGTTTAGTATTATCGTCTACCTGATTATGTTGACCTGGTGTCATGTATAGCATAATCCATAGTTGCCCTTTGTGATTCAAGTCACATTTAAACTATTAATTAGTTCCATCCGGAACCCCCGGATGAGAAACTAACCAGCACCTTGCAGGTGGGAGTGCAGGCAGTATAATACGATGGCCGCAGAGTGATGACACATGTTTTCTGGCATTTTCGATGAATATCCGCAGCATTTCATCGCTCTGACGGTGACCACATAACCATCCTCTTCCCCATGACATATTGCCACCACGCCACAATAATTGCTGTGTTGACCGTCACAAAATATATCGGGATTTTCAGCGCAACATGTGTGGGGGGCGATTTTGCCAGTCCACCCCCGATGGCGATGCCGTAAAAGGCAAGGTGAAGGAGAAGCAGCACGGAGTACCCAACGGAATTCAGGCTCAAAGCTGCATTAGCCGCCAGAGCGGAAAACAGGAAAAGAGGAACCAGCCATCGGAGCAGCTTATGGCAGAAATACTGGTAGGAAAAAAAGCCGTAACGAAAAACGTTGAGAAATTCGAGGTTTCGGAAAAAAACCGTCAATCCCCTGAGCACGGTGCGAACCTTCCGGTCGAACTCACGCTTGCCGTCGGAGATATCCTGATAATAGCCGACGGCGTCGGGATCGCTTACCCCCCGCAATCCCAATCTGATGCTGTTTAGAACCGTCCTGAAGTCACTTTGCGTGTCCCCCGAGAAATCACTACACACCTCCTTGCGCGCGGCGAAAAAGGATCCGCTGAGTCCTACCAGCGAGTTGACCTGCGACTCCAAATCACGCAGCCACATTTCGTATTTGACGTAAAAGCCTTCACTGCAGGGAGTGCTGTCGCGGCCGATAACCCGGTCAACGCTGCTTACGCACCCGACCGATGGATCGGTGAAGTTGGCGATGATTTCCCTGAGTCCGTGCGGATCCAGGCGGGTCGCAACGTCGGAGAAAACGATGACTTCGCCGGTGGCGTGCAACACAGCATCTTTCTGCGCGCTCTCCTTGCCTCGGCGTTCCGGAAAGGCAAGGAGATCGATGCCTTTGTGGGCATAACTCCGAACGATCTCGTCAGTTCCGTCAGTGGAACCGTCGGAGGCAACTATCACCTGAAGTCTTTCCCGGGGGTAGTCAAGGGCGATAGTGTTCCCGATCTTGTCCCTGATCCTCCGCTCTTCGTTGCAAGCAGTGATGATCAGGGAAACGGGGGGGTGGAAAGAGCCTTTGATCACCGTCTTACGCCATCTGATGCTGAGGAGGCGGAGGGTCAATGGATAGCCGAAATAGGCATGGAAGACCCAAAAAATCGATGCGGCAAAGATGAGCTCCATGGACTGACTCCTTAAGATGGTATTTAGTTGACGTGGCTGATGGAGGCGGAATTATTCAGGCACCCGAAACGCGATGGGAGTGACGTCCGGCAATAGAGCCGGAAATAACTCTCGGCCATTCTTTCTGCGGAAAAGGCTTGTTCTGCCTTATATCTGGCAGACTTCGACATCCTCTCGCGAAGCTCCTTGTTCTCCCGAAGGAACAGGCACTTTTCTGCAAAATCATGGGGATGGCGGCCGTTTATCAGGAATCCTTCTACGCCATTCTCGATGATTTCTCTGATCCCTCCCACCGCGGGGGCAATGACTGGAAGACCACGGGCAAGGGCTTCGAGAATGGTCATGGGGATCCCCTCGTGAACCGAGGTGTTCAGGTAGAGGTCCAGTCCCTGATAAAAGGTGTCCATGTTGTCTTGGTGTCCATTGAGGACGAAGCGGTTTCGCAGCTCGTAGCGCTGGATCAGGGCTTCGAGGGTGGAACGCTCAGGACCTTCACCCGCAAGCTCGAAACGTATGTTTTCCTCATCGAGATCGGCTATTGTCCGGGCAATATCGACCATGAGCGGGTAATCCTTGACCTGAAAGAGACGACCCGATGAGCCGATCACGAACAAACCGATTCCACCCTTGGGCGGCATGGCGTTGGGTATCTCAATGCCGTTGTGAATGACCTCGACGTTCTCTTTGTGGAATGCGCAGTGATTTACGAGGAAATTTCGGACGTCTCCGGATACCGCCACTGTTTTCGTAAAATATCGGGAAAGAATATGGAAATTTACTCCGGACTTGAAACGCACGGCGAAGGGGGGCTTCTTCCCGGCGAATTCCGGTAGACCATGCTGGGTAGCGATCAGATTTATGCTCCCTCCGGGTCCGGCTGCCAGGATGGCTAAAATGTTTTCCTTGTAGCGGTGAGAGTGGATGAGTTGAGGAGGGGAAGAACGAAGAATCGCTCGGATCCTGCGCACAATTTCCCAAAAAGAATATCGCCTTTCATCGATAACGTGAACGGTCAGGCCGCTGTTCCTTAATTCGTCGGCAAGTCTCCCTTCGTTGAGGAGGATTACGGAAAGGTCGAGATCCGAATAGCCCTTCAGGCGCCTGAGCAAATTGAAGGCCATTGTTTCGGCGCCTGCCCAGAGATCGCCGGAGATGAAATGAAAAACCTTCATTTTGGGAAAAGCTGTAGCATTCATGATTAATAGTCATGGTTAATAGATACGAAAGGGATGCATTATTTGCTTAATCTAATATATCACAAATCCATCACCTCGCTGATAATTCAAGACCATTTGCGAAGGGCCGGTTTCGAAAAAGTTAAGAAAGAGCGGAACATGATTTTCTAATATTGTTTAGTGATTTCTGTCACATATAAGGTAACGGTCTTCAGCTATAACGTTAATCAATAATATATCAACACAATAAGTGTAGACGATAATACTAAACCATTCGCGAGAATGGGACGGAAAGCCTAAAGGGTCTCACCGAGACAGCCAGGTCGCCGAAATGCTTAGATGGCCCGGCCTTCTTTTTTTATTCATAAAATATCGCAAGCCGGGTTGTTGAGAAAATCACAACGCGGCTTTTTATTGCCAAGAGAAGGGGAGAGAAAGATGAGTATTGGAAAAGCAACAAGAAAAGGGCATCTCGTGTCCATATTATTCCTGGTCACGATATTCCTGTCGGCTTTTTTTCTGGCCGGCCAAGCAACGTGCTTCGCGACCAATGTGGCCCTCCAGTGGAATCCGAACACTGATGCCAACCTTGCGGGTTACAAGGTTTATTACCAGGCGGATTCATCCACAACTCCTTTTAACGGTACCGGGTCGCCAATGGATGTTAGCAACCAGACGACCGCGACCGTCAGCAATCTTGACCCTGGGCGTACTTACTACTTTGCGGTAAGCGCTTATGATACCTCCGGCGTGGAAAGTTCCTATTCGAATATAGTCACCGTCCCCGAATCGGTCCTCCCGACGGTTTCCTTAAGTTACCCAGCCAATAATACAACCGCGAGTGGAACGCTTTCGGTCACCGCCAGCGCCGGCGACAACGTCGGAGTGACCAAGGTCGAGTTCTATGTGAACGGCGTTCTTAATGGCACGGATACATCGACCCCATACATTTATTCGTGGAACACCTCATCGCTGGCAGCCGGTAACTATACATTAATGGCCAAGGCATATGACGCTGCGGGTAATGTCGATCAGTCGAGCAATGTTTCCGTAACGGTCGTCAATGACACGACTCCTCCCACGGTGTCCCTGACGGCGCCTGGTAACAACGCTACGGTGAGCGGGACAGTGGCAATCACTGCAAGCGCCGGAGACAACGTAGGGGTGAGCAAAGTCGAGTTCTATGGGAACGGAGTACTCTTGTCCGCAGGTAATGTGGCGCCGTACAGCTATAACTGGAATACGGCATCGGTGGTGAATGGCGGCTACACCCTGACGGCCAAGGTGTATGACGCGGCGGGCAACGTGGGACAGTCCGGCAATGTAACGGTGACGTTAAACAATACTGCGGCTGACACCATGCCACCCACTGTGACGACATTTACCATGCCCGCGACATCAAGCAGTTTAACAATTCCTGTTACAGCATTCGCCGCGACTGATAATGTGGGTGTAACGGCATATTGTATCACTTCCACCAACGCGACGACTAACTGCGATTGGTTGAGCTCCCCTAACACCTCGTTTACCTTCGGCAGCACTGGAACGAAAACTGCCTATGCCTGGGCAAAAGACGCGGCAGGAAAAGTGTCGTCAAGTGTCAGCGCCACGGTCAATATCCTTGTAAGCGACACCACGCCGCCGACCGTTTCTATCAGCTCGCCGGCCGGCAATACGAATGTGAGCGGCACGGTTACGGTCTCCACTTCCGCTTCGGACAACGTGGGTGTGACCAGGGTCGAGTTCTACGTGAACGGCGTCCTGCAAGCCACCGACACCGCCTCGCCGTACACCGTCAGCTGGAATACCACTGCAGTGGCAAACGGCACCTACATCCTGACGGCCAAGGCGTATGACGCGGCGGGCAATGTGGGGCAGTCCGGCAATGTGACGGTGACGGTAAACAGTACGGCGGCTGACATCACGCCACCCACTGTGACAACATTTACCATGCCCGCGACCTCAAGCAGTTTAACAATTCCTGTTACAGCATTCGCCGCGACTGATAACGTGGGTGTAACGGCATATTGTGTCACGTCCACCAACGCGGCGACTAACTGCGATTGGTTGAGCTCCCCTAACACCTCGTTTACCTTCGGCAGCGCTGGAACGAATACTGCCTATGCCTGGGCAAAAGACGCGACAGGAAAAGTGTCGTCAAGTGTCAGCGCCACGGTCAATATCCTTGTAAGCGATACCACGCCGCCGACCGTTTCTATCAACTCACCCGCAGCGGGTTCGAGAGTCCGGTCGAACGTCACAATCAAAGCCTCGGCTTCCGATAACGTCGGGGTCACCAAAATGGCGCTCTACATCGACAATGTGTTGAAAGTAACGACCTCCTCCAATACCTTGGCATGGACCTGGAATACGAATTCCTACGCGAGAGGGTCACATGTGATTACGGTGAATGCCTTCGATGCCGCCAACAATATGGACACAACGTCCATAACGGTTAGGAAGTGATTAGGGATTAATGGTCAGACGGGCACAGGAGAAATCCTGTGCCCGTCTCGATTTTCATAGTGATCCGTTTCCCTTCTGCTTGAGTGCAATGGTATTAATTGCCGAATTTGAATTTTCCCCCAAAATCCATTCATTTGTGATTTGCATCACATTCTTTGTATTCCTGCTGTGATATCTGTTGCGCTATTTGTTCAACAAGTATTTGAGAGCCCCTGCTTCGATTTTTGCAATCAAGACTATTCCTTTAGTGATTTCTGTCACATGTCGATCTGCGGCTTTCGGCTATAACGGTATTCAACAATTAACGCGGTAGACGAAAATACTAAACCATTCGCGAGAATGGGACGGAAAGCCTAAAGGGTCTCACCGAGACAGCCGGGTCGCCGAAATACCAACCAGGTATAAATGGCCCGGCAGACTTTATTATTCATGATGAAGCGCACGCCGGGTTGTGGGGAAATCACAACACGGCTTTTTATTGCCAGTAAGATGGGAGATAAAGATGAATATTGGAAACGGATCAAGAGGGCAACTTATTACAACCAAATCATTCTGTGCCATGATATTCGCATTGGTCATTTTCTTTGCCGGTCAGGCCACGTGCCTTGCAACCAATGTGACCCTCCAGTGGGATGCTGAAACGGACCCGAGCGTTACCGGTTACAAGGTCTATTACCAGGCGGATTCATCCACCCAACCCTTTAGCGGCACTGGAGCCACCAGCGGGGCTTCCCCGATCAATGTGCAAAACCTGACATCTACCACCATCAATGGTCTCGACCCGAGCCATGCCTACTACTTTGCGGTGACCGCGTACAACGCTGCCGGCGAGGAAAGCTCCTATTCGAACGTTGTCGCCATACCTGAATCACTCCCCCCGACGGTTTCCTTAACATCCCCGCTCAATAATGTCGCGGCAAGCGGCACCGTTTCGGTCACTGCCGGCGCCACGGACAACGTCGGGGTGACAAAGGTCGAGTTCTATGTGAATGGGGCACTGCAGGCCACGGACACGACTACTCCCTATCTTTATTCATGGAACACCTCAGCGCTTGCCGCCGGGAGCTATACGTTGATGGGCAAGGCGTACGACGCCGCCGGCAACGCGGGGCAGTCGGGCACTGTGACCGTCACGGTCGTCAATGACACAACCGCTCCCACGGTCTCTCTGACGGCACCCGGCAACAATACGACAGTGAGCGGGACAGTGGTGATCACGGCAAGCGCCGGCGACAACGTCGGGGTGAGCAGGGTCGATTTCTACGGGAACGGTGTACTCTTGTCCGCAGGTAATGTGGCGCCGTACAGCTATAACTGGAATACGGCGTTGGTAGTGAACGGCAGCTACACTTTGATTGCCAAAGCGTATGATGCAGCAGGCAACGTGGGACAGTCCACCGCGGCGACGGTGACTGTAAACAACACGGTCGCTGACGCCACCGCACCGGCGGTATCGATCAACGTGCCGGCAAACGGCGCAACGGTAAGCGGGACCGCATTGGTCACCGCCAGCGCCGGCGACAACGTTGGGGTGACCAAGGTCGAGTTCTATGTGAACGGTTCACTGATGGCCACCGACACCGCATCCCCCTACAGCTTCAGCTGGAATACCGCTTCGGCGGCCAACGGTTCCTACACCCTGACTGCCAAAGCCTACGATGCTGCAGGCAATGTCGGTCAGGCAACAGCCGTAACGGTAACGGTAAGTAATATTGTAACTCCTCCAGTGGTTCTCAAGGGTGATGCGAACGGTGACGGCACTGTTGCTATTGCAGATGCCCTGATGGTGCTGCGTGCTGCCTTGGATCCGTCATTACAAACAGGGTCGATCATGTCAACGGGCGATGTCTGGCCGCTTGATCCATCCAGCCGGCCGCAGGGGGATGGCGTTATCGATATAAATGATGCGCGCTTGATCCTGCAAAGAGCGGTCGGGCTGGTAACGTGGTAAATTGATCCTTACTTAAGTACTCGAATAGTTATGGCCGTATTAAAGGGTGCCGGGAATTTCCGGCACCCTTTTCGTTTGTTTAAATTACTATAATGAATTGTAATAATCGCAAAATTTAGTATTATGAGTAGTGGTTAGGTGTTGCTAATGAATTGCGAGCTGCGTGGATAGTTTAGTTTAATCTGTGGATATGAGTAGTGAGGGCGACTGAATGAACTAAAATCGAATAATTTCGGTAATCGGCTGTTAACCAGGGATTAGACGTGTCACTAAGGTGGTTTGTGCATAATGTAGTTTAAACAACACTTGAAATAACACAATATGTTTCAAACTATACTTTCCATAGGTGCAATATCAGTTTGCTGTATTTACTCTTTTTATCTTCTCAATAAAAGAGAAAGAGACGTTTACTCTTACGCAAACATTGCTACGCTCACATCTGTATGTGCTCTGGAAATATTCGACCTGTTATCGATCAACGACACGAAAAGGGTCATGCTGTGGAAGCAATTATCGCTATTTGCCGAATGTACCCTACCTATCACCTGGCTCCTGTTTAGTCTAACCTGTTCTCGACTGTATAAAGTGCAATCAATCCCGAATTCTCAACGCTTAACCATTGCTATCGCCTGTCTATTCCCACTGGCTGTTATCACAATACCAGTCAATTTATTTTTTTATTCCCCCGACTTTATTTCCGAGCGCATGTTGTTCCTCGGAAACTACGGTTTCATTTTCTTCTTTGCCTTGCTGATTTATATGGTGATCGCCCTGATCAATCTTGAAGCAACCTTTGTAAACGCATCTGTTTCTTCAAGATGGAAAATCAAGTACGAAATAGTAGGCGCTGGTTTTTTGCTGAGTTTCCTGATTTTCTATTACAGCCAGGGACTTCTCTATCGAACCATCAATATGAATCTGGTTCCGGGTAGATCGGTAGTTATTATCATTGCTGTTTTTATGATGGCTTACTCAAGGTTCATCAGGGGCAACGGAGTAAAAGTTACCGTATCCCGGCAGTTAGCCTACAAATCGATTGTCCTCGTCGTTGTCAGCCTTTACCTGCTTGGACTTGGTTTGATGGGCGAGGGGATGAAATATTTCGGAGACTCGTTTCAACGCACCATGGCAATTGTTATCGCATTTTTATCAGGTGCATGGTTGATATGCGTTCTACTTTCGGAAACGGTGAAACGCAAAATTAAAGTCCATCTGCATAAGAACTTTTACAAGAACAAGTATGATTACAGAATTCAATGGCTTCAGTTTACCGATCGCCTATCTTCATCACATAGCGGCGATGAGTTGCTACAGTCTATTCTGTCCGGTTATGCTGATACCTTCGGCATGGGTGGCTGCGCCCTGTTTCTTTATGATGGTGAACGGAGATTGTTTAGAACAGCTGCAAGTCTTGAGATGGAGACGCGAGCAGTAGAATTTGGCCGTGATGACACTATCATCGAGCATATGACGGAAAAGAGCAGGGTAGTCAATATGGGCGAGGGGATTTTTGAACCGTCCGCCCACTGTAAGGACTTTTTCAGGCTGAACGACATATTATTTGTTATCCCGCTGTTTTTAAACGGCGTGATGGACGGTTTCATTGTTCTCGGAAAACCAGTAAACCGGGATGAGGTTTATAACTACGAAGACTATGATCTTATGAAAACTCTGGCGCGCCAAACTTCATCTGCCCTGTTGAACTTGCGGCTTTCAGAGCAATTGGCTCAGGCGCGGGAAATGGAAGCACTCGGCAAAGTTTCGACATTCGTGATCCATGACCTGAAAAACCTGGTCTATAAGGTTTCATTGATCCTGGATAATGCAAGTCATTATATGTCCGAAACGGAATTTCAGCAGGATATGATCGAATCGCTCGGCAACACGGTGGCAAAAATGAAGGCTCTTATTTCACGGCTTAAAACTATCCCGGAAAAGCATTCGTTAAATCGGGAACCGGCAGATTTGTTACAATTGGTAAAGGAGACCGCTGAAACTGTTGACGTTGGGAAAATATGTGTCAGAGGTAACAGTGTGATCGCAATGGTCGATCGCGAAGAGTTGCAAAAGGTTGCTTTGAATTTGCTCTTGAACGCCGTGGAGGCAACCGACGGCAGGGGGGAGATCTCTGTCGAAGTGGGGGCCGGCAACCTTGCTTTCATAAAGGTTCTTGATGACGGCTGCGGTATCGCTCCCGATTTTCTGCATGAATATCTTTTTACTCCGTTCAAGACTACAAAGAAGAAAGGGTTGGGTATTGGACTCTATCAGAGCAAACAGATTGTGGAAGCGCATAACGGCAGAATCGAAGTAAGTAGTGATCTCGGCATAGGAACAACTTTTACAGTCTGGTTGCCTAAGGATTAAGTGAGAAAACAGGAGAGTATGATGGAAAAGCTCTTGATCGTTGATGATGATAGCGATATTCGCAAGCAGCTCAAATGGGGGCTTGGAAAAGAATATGACGTTCTGTTTGCTTGCGATGGTGGTGAGGCACTATCATTGTTCAAGAAGCACAATCCAAAAGTTATCACACTGGATCTTGGCTTGCCCCCCGATGAAGATGGTACGGAGGAAGGTTTCAGGTGTCTGAAAGAGATACTCAGGCATGTTCCTGCTGCCAAAGTCATTGTGATCACAGGTAATGACGGACGAAGCAATGCCCTGAGGGCTGTGCAACTCGGTGCGTATGATTACTATCAAAAGCCGATCGATATGAATGAATTGAAGGTCATTATCAACAGGGCATTTTATTTACTGGACATTGAAGAGGAAAACAATCGGCTGCAAACCGCACTGGAGCATAACGGTACAGGATTTGGCGGCATAATCGGACATTGTCCCCAGATGTTGCAGGTGTTTTCTACCATAAGAAAGGTTGCATCATCTGATATTGCCGTGTTTGTTACCGGTGAGAGCGGGACGGGCAAAGAACTGGTTGCCAGGGCTCTGCACACCATGAGTCTTAGAAATGAAGGCCCTTTTATTCCCATAAACTGCGGTGCGATACCGGAAAATTTGCTTGAATCTGAATTATTCGGTGCTGAAAAAGGCGCCTTTACCGGAGCTCATGCACGTGTACAAGGAAAAGCGGAGTATGCGCACAAGGGAACCCTGTTTCTCGATGAAATAGGTGAATTGCCCGGCAACCTCCAGGTTAAGCTGCTTCGTTTTCTTCAGGAAAAAGTGTTGCAGCGAGTCGGTGGGCGGGAGGACATCGCTGTGGATGCCAGGATAATCTCTGCAACCAATATTGATATTTCTAAGGCGATTCAGGAGGGAATTTTCAGGGAAGACCTGTATTACAGGATAGCGGTAATCAATATCAACCTTCCTCCATTGCGTGAGCGTGGCGATGACATCATGCTCCTGGCGAATCTCTTTTTGAAAAGATCGACTGAAGAATTCAACAAAAAAGTGAAGGGTTTCAGCACGGGTACAATCAATCTGCTCGAATCACACCGGTGGCCGGGTAATGTCAGGGAGCTGGAAAACAGGGTGCAACGAGCTGTTATCATGTCTGATTCGTTATTGCTGGAACCCGATGATCTTGGTTTCACAGACATGCCGCTACAGCAGCAGATTCCTGTAGCAGATGTTGTAACATTGAAGGATGCAAGGGACAGAGTTGAGAGAGAAATGATTATTTATGCCCTGGAGCGCCAGGAAGGAAATATTGCAAAGGCAGCTGAAGCGCTGGGTGTGAGCAGACCTACTTTTTATGATCTCATGAAAAAATATAATCTTAACAAGCTTTCAGCCTTGCAAGCAAAGCAAGCCCAGTTGTGAATTTTCAGGAGAATTTTACAAGTACACGCACTGTAGCAAAATTATTGTCGACTTTCTTTACATATATAATACTCAAAATCCATAATATTTTGCAAAGCTGCATAATATCGGTATGTTGTGGGATTGGCAATTTAATTGCTACAGTTGAATGGAGACAGAATATGCGCTTTTAGCGTTGCCTTAACGAGAATCTTTATAGGCTGCGTAAGCAGGTATAACAGTATACGGATAATATATTCCGAGGCATTTATGAATGTATCCGGCATAGCTAAATCTGATCAGTTGAAATCATATAATTTCATAAAAACTATTCCGATCTTCGAATGTCTATCAGAGGAACAATTAACTGATTTAAGAAATATTATAGAAGAAAAAAAATTCAACAAAAACAATGTAATTCTGTGGGAGGAGGACACTCAAAGATATATGTACATTGTTTCTTCCGGTAAAGTAAAAGTCGTGCAGACGAGCGAAGATGGGAAGGAGCATATACTTGCCATCCATAAAAAGGGTGATTTTTTTGGTGAAATGGCTCTGCTTGATGGAAAAACTGCACCTGCAACCGTTATTGCCATGGAGGATTCTCGTGTGCAGTTGATCGCCCGGGAAAACTTTGAAAAATATTTGTTGAAAGACGAGAAAGTGATGCACCAGCTTGTAGCCATGCTGTGTACCCGATTGAGAGAATCATGGTTGATGCTCAAGGTAATGAGTTTTGCAAGTGCAGAGCAGAGGGTCAGGGCAGTTTTGGAGCAGCTTGGTAAAATTAACGGCGTAATGGATGAGCGGGGTATCATAATAGCGCTGAAACTGCTGCATAAAGATATCGCAGGATACGCAAATGTCTCACGCGAAACGGTAACGAGACTTTTGAATCGCTTCGTGAAGGAGCGGGAGATTGAAATTCTCGATAATAAGCATATCCTGCTTAAATCTTCGTTTGTGAAGTAAATGGTCTGTTCCTGCTTTACTAAAGTCTACTTTTGTGGTTATTCCCATCAATAAATCCTTCAAAAATATCAATTGAAACACAAAAATATATTAATGAAGTTAATTGTAAAGAATGCCGACATTGATGTTGAAATGGGCGGTAATCTGGAAAACTATCTGCTACAATCTGTTCAATGACGTGGAATCACGGCGGATTGAAAGATTGGTGCCGGATACGGATGATTGTAATTTATTCGTCCCGGGCGGGGAAATTGATTTTGAACAGATTGTTAATTCATGGTATAAGACTCATGTCATTCTAAACATTGCTAATTACTGCTATTATTTTCAGATTGTTGAAAAGCTTGTTTAATGGGGATGTCTTGGGAGAGTGGAATTTAAGATGATCTTCGGCACTGGCGTCGATATAGTTGATATCTCACGCTTCGAGCGTTTTGTTCATGATGGGAATGTGGCGCTCTTGCAGCGGATTTTCACGCCTCTTGAGCTGGATTATTGTGCTGCAAAGAAGCACAGCGCCCAACATTATGCGCTTCGCTTTGCCGCAAAGGAGGCTTTTCTGAAGGCTCTTGGTACAGGCCTTCGCGATGGCTTGTCATGGAAGGATATGGAAGTGGTGAACAATCAGTTCGGCAAACCGGAAATGAGGCTCACCGGCAGGGCGCTACAATTGTTTGCCCAGGCAGAACTCAGCAAAAGTTTTCTCTCTCTTTCCCATGATGGGAATTTTGCCGTGGCGATGCTGGTTCTGGAGAAATAAATGAAGGTTGTCACCGGCGCGACAATGCAGTTGATGGATAAACGGACTATCGAGGCTTTCGGTATATCTGGTCTTACCTTGATGGAGAATGCCGGCCGACGTTGCGCCGAGGCGATTATGGCGGAGTTTGGATCCGTTTCATTCAGGAAGGCCGTCATTCTCGCAGGGAAGGGTAATAACGGCGGAGACGGTTATGTCATTGCACGTTTGTTGATGGAGCAGGGGTGGGACGTTCGCGTGTTTATCGTGGCCTGCAGCGATGAGATTGCCGGAGATGCTGCCATAAACCTGCAACGCCTCGACACGGAAATAGTGACTTTTTGCCCGGTTACTGAAACTCTTTGTCAATGCGTCGCATCTTTAGCCAATGCAACGCTTGTTGTGGACGCCCTCTTGGGGACAGGACTAAAGAGCGAGGTCCGCGGCGTCTATGCAGAAGTCATTGAAATCATTAATGCTTGTGGTAAACCCGTGTTTGCAGTTGATATTCCGTCCGGGATTGATGCCGGCAGCGGCAAAGTTTTGGGTAAAGCTGTTCGAGCCCATATGACCGTCACCTTTGCTGCTGCCAAGCTGGGGAACGTTCTCTACCCGGGTGCGGAGCTGGGCGGGAGATTGCTGGTGGCTGACATCGGTATGCCTGCTGAGGTCGTTACCGAAGCGGCCGGTTTTGAGTTTGTTGATTATGATGCGGCACAAATGTTATTGCAGCCGCGAAGAAAGCAGGCGCACAAGGGCGATTGCGGACACACCTTGATCATTGCCGGTTCCACCGGGAAAACCGGAGCTGCTGCCATGTCTGCCAATAGCGCAGTGCGCGCGGGCGCAGGACTTGTTACCGTAGCAATACCGGCCAGTCTTAATGCGATCATGGAGGTAAAAACCACTGAGGCCATGTCCCTGCCTCTTCCCGATGCCGATGCCGGCTTTCTTGGTGAAGCTGCCTATGACCCGATTATGGCTGTTGCAGCCGGCAAGGCTTCCGTAGCCATCGGACCGGGAATTTCCCGGAACCCTTCGACTTCCGTGCTGGTGCAGAGAGTTGTCAACGATCTTGCCCTGCCATTGATTATTGATGCGGATGGCTTGCATGCTCTTTCTGAGAATCGTGAGGTTTTGTTGCACAGGAAATCGTCCGTCGTTATTCTCACACCCCATCCGGGGGAGATGGCAAACCTTGCAGGAATTACTACCGCTGAGGTAGAAAAAGACCGGATCGGCATTGCCTGCGATCTCAGCGCCAAGTATAATGTCATCTTGCTGTTAAAGGGGGCAAGGACGATTATTGCCACTCCGGACGGAGAAATAGCCATCAATGGCAGTGGTAATCCAGGCATGGCTTCCGGAGGAATGGGAGATGTTTTGACCGGCATTCTGGCCGCACTTATAGCCCAGGGATATGCTCCGTTTGCTGCATGCAAACTCGGGGCGTATTTGCATGGTTTTTCTGCCGATCTGGTGGCTGCTGAAAAGGGGGAGATCGGAATATCGGCAGTAGATGTACAGGAATGGCTCCCTTATGCCTTTAAAGAGCTTTCAAGGGAAGCGTTGCCAATGCACTTTTAGGGTACTCGCAGCACTTTAAAAATTGATACTATTATTGACAGGAGATTATGATGCTGACTGCCGCTGATGTGATGACGAAAGATGTTATAACGGTAAAGACCGGAACAACTGTCCGTGAGCTTGCCGAGCTTTTTACCGCTAACCGCATGAGCAGTTTCCCGGTGGTTGATGATAACGGTGAGCTGATCGGGATCGTCACAGAGACCGATTTGATCGAGCAGGACAAAAGTCTGCATATTCCCACGGTTATTTCTCTCTTTGATTGGGTTATTTATCTTGAAAGTGAGAAAAAATTTGAAAAAGAGTTGAAAAAAATGACGGGGCAGACTGTCGGAGATATTTACACTGAAGATGTTGAAAGTGTAAAATCGACATCTTTATTAAGTGAGGTAGCCGACATTATGAGCAGTAAGAAAATTCATGCTGTCCCGGTTGTTGACGACAAGAAGTTGGTAGGGGTGATCAGCCGCATTGATCTTATCCGTACGATGATTAACCCGTGACCGTGAAAACGCTCATCACCAATAGCGTTAAAGAGACGATTGCTGTGGGAGAGCGGTTGGGATCGTTTTTGTCGGCAGGTGATTTCATTGCCTTGGTCGGTGATCTCGGTTCCGGTAAAACCCAATTTGCAAAAGGTGTTGCCGTCGGTCTGGCGATTGATCCGACTATTCCCATAACCAGCCCGACTTATACCCTTGTGAATATCTACAAGGGGCGACTTCCTCTTTATCACTTTGATTTGTACCGATTGCATGGTGACCAGGATATTATAGATCTTGGTTTTGAAGAGTATTTTTATGGCAACGGCGTCTGTTTGGTTGAATGGGCTGAACGTCTGAAGGATGCGCTGCCGGAGGAACATCTTGAGGTTGTTTTGACCCATGCGGGAAATGAACAACGGTGCCTGACCTTTACTCCGTCGGGTGAAAGAGCCGTAGAAATAATTGAGCAACTTTTTGCCGAGGATAATAAAAAAATGTTTTGACCAGGAGATGTATTCTTGGTAATAAGGATATTCCAAAGAAGCTGACGGTGATCAGCCTGATAATCATTAATATATATTCGAGGAGGACTTGCATGGCACTGGTGGTCCAAAAGTATGGCGGCACCTCAATGGGAAGTGTTGAACGAATCCGGAATGTTGCCAAGAGAGTCGCAAAAACCTATGACGCTGGTAACGATATGGTTGTCGTTGTCTCGGCAATGTCCGGTGAAACCAACAAGCTGGTGGCTCTGGCCAACGATATATGTGAATTTCCGGACAATCGCGAGTACGATGTCCTTGTAGCATCCGGCGAGCAGGTTTCTATTGCGCTTTTGGCGATATGCCTGAAATCCATGGGATACAAGGCTAAGTCATATCACGGCTGGCAGATCCCCATCATAACGGACAATGCCTATAGCAAGGCAAGGATTGAGAGTATTGACGACACAAAGATCAGAGCTGATATCAAGGACGGCACAATTCTGGTTGTTGCCGGTTTCCAGGGTGTGGATAAGGATGGCAATATTACCACATTAGGCCGTGGCGGTTCGGACACCTCTGCTGTTGCGATGGCCGCTGCGCTTAAAGCCGATGTCTGTGAGATATTTACGGATGTGGACGGCGTTTACACCACGGATCCCAATATCTGCGAGGATGCCAGGAAGATCGAGAAGATCTCTTACGACGAGATGCTGGAGTTGGCAAGTTTGGGTGCAAAGGTACTCCAGATCCGCTCCGTGGAGTTTGCTAAGAAATATGATGTGGACGTACATGTGCGTTCCAGTTTTAATGACAATCCCGGAACCATGGTTACCAAGGAGGATAAGGATATGGAAGCAGTTCTCGTTTCAGGAATAGCATACGATAAAAACGAAACTAAGATTGCAGTTATGCAAGTACCGGATAAGCCCGGGATAGCCGCTAAAATTCTTTCGCCTTTGTCCGATGCCAACATCTCTGTTGATATGATTGTGCAGAACGTAAGCGAAGCGGGTTTCACGGATTTTACCTTTACTGTGACAAAGGCGGATTTTAAGAAGGCGCTTGCAATTACCAAAGAGGTTGCCAAGGACATCGATGCGAAAGAGGTCCTGACCGATGAGAATATCAGTAAGGTTTCTGTCGTCGGGGTAGGCATGCGTAGTCATGCCGGTGTGGCGACCAAGATGTTCCAGGCCCTGGCCAAGGAAGGGATTAATATTCAGATGATTTCCACCTCAGAGATAAAAGTTTCGGTCGTGGTTGACGCCAAGTATACCGAACTTGCGGTTCGGGTGCTACATGATGCGTTCGGTTTGTCTGGTAAGGCTGCATAGGCTGAATAGTATAAGTTAAGGCTACGTCCTTACTTCACATTATTTGCCATAGAGGCACAGAGACGCAGAGTTTGATGAATAATTTTGTTTTTCTGTGCCTTTTTGTCTATATGTCTAAACTACATACATTTATTAAAGGTGATAACATGAGTCTGGTAAAACTTTATGACACTACTCTTCGCGATGGTACCCAGGCGGAGGATATTTCACTTCTGGTTGAAGACAAGATCCGCATTGCCCGCAAGCTTGATGAGATAGGTATCCATTATATTGAAGGTGGGTGGCCCGGGAGCAATCCTAAGGACGTGGCATTTTTCAAGGATATCAAGAAGGAAAAACTGTCACATGCCAAGATTGCTGCTTTTGGCTCAACCCGGCGTGCCAAGATTACACCGGACAAGGACCAGAATATTCGCACCCTGATCCAGGCAGAACCTGATGTTGTTACCATTTTCGGTAAAACCTGGGATTTCCACGTGCGGGAAGCCTTGCGTATTTCTCTGGATGAAAACCTGGAACTGATTTTTGACTCTCTGGAATATCTGAAAGCCCACGCTCCCGAAGTGTTTTATGATGCAGAGCACTTTTTTGATGGCTACAAGGCCAATGCCGAATATGCCATCAAGACCCTGAAGGCTGCGGAAGATGCAAAGGTCGACTGCATAGTGCTGTGCGACACTAACGGCGGTACCATGCCATTCGAGTTGGCGGAGATTATCAAGGATGTTAGAAAGCACATCAAGACGCCGCTTGGTATTCATACCCATAATGATTCCGAGTGTGCCGTTGCCAATTCTCTCCTTGCGGTGGACCAAGGGATTGTTCAGGTGCAAGGGACAATTAACGGTTTCGGCGAACGTTGCGGGAATGCCAATCTTTGTTCCGTCATCCCCGCACTGAAACTGAAGATGAAGCAGGAGTGCATCTCCGGCGATCAATTGAAAAAATTGCGTGAGTTATCCCGCTATGTGTATGAACTGGCCAATTTTTCTCCGAACAAGCATCAGCCCTACGTCGGCAATTCCGCTTTTGCGCACAAGGGAGGTGTGCATGTGAGTGCCATCCAGCGCCATCCTGAGACCTATGAGCATATAAGGCCGGAACTGGTGGGAAATACGACCAGAGTATTGATTTCCGATCTGTCCGGGCGGGCAAACATCCTGGCAAAAGCTGAGGAATTCCAGATAAATCTGGACAGTAAGGATCCGGTAACCCTTGACATACTTGATAACATTAAGGAAATGGAAAATAGGGGCTACCAGTTTGAGGGTGCGGAAGCATCTTTTGAGCTTTTAATGAAACGGGCACTGGGAACCCATAAGAAATTTTTTTCGGTAATCGGTTTCCGTGTCATTGATGAAAAACGTCACGAAGAGCAGAAAACGATTTCAGAGGCCACTATTATGGTCAAGGTCGGCGGCAAGGTTGAGCATACTGCCGCGGAAGGCAATGGACCGGTTAATGCCTTGGATAACGCCATAAGAAAGGCTTTGGAGAAGTTTTATCCAAGGATTAAAGAGGTAAAGCTTCTTGATTATAAAGTACGAGTCCTCCCTGCTGGGCAGGGTACCGCATCGGCGACTCGTGTTCTCATAGAATCGGGCGACAAGGAAAGCCGCTGGGGCACCGTCGGTGTATCCGATAATATTATCGACGCGTCCTATCAGGCTTTAATCGATTGCATTGAATATAAGCTTCATAAAGACGAAGAAGCAGAGATTCGCAGAAAGTGATCCTTGGCAGCCAACGCTTCATTTTATGGCTTGTAGCAGTACTTCTCATAATTCCGCTGTTGATAAAAGGCCACTGTAGTTCCCGTAATAAAGGAACTGCGGTGGCCTTTTCGCATCCTTCCTCTGCGCAAATTATTGTGCGGATTAAAGGTTCTGTGCCGTCTCCTGGTATTTATCGATTCCCTGACGGGACGACAATTACGAGCGTCATAAATATGACGATTGCCGCCTCGGCCGATAAGGTCATGGTTAAGGCGACTCCCGGCACTTTGCTAAAGTCCGGCGATATCATTTGTCTAAGGCCTGACGGGGAGAAAAAACTTGAATTAACAATAGGTTATATGGACGCTAAGGAATTGATGGTGCTTGGTATACCACTTCAACCGGATTTACTTACTGCGGACGACTGGGATGCTTTACCGGGAATAGGACCTGAGTTGGCAAAAAGGATCGTTTTTTACCGTCAAATTAATGGCGCTTTCTATTCCGTTGATGCATTGAAAAGGGTTCCTGGTATTGCGGAAGGTAAAATTAGTCAAATTCGCGAATATTTTGCAAGTAGGTAACTGATCGAAATAAAAGCACATATTAGATAAAGTGATTGAAAGCGGAGGTTGTAATATAAAAATTTTCTAACATGGCATATATAATGAATACTATTTGGATACTTTCGTTTACTAATTTAATCCCGTGGAGGTTGATTATTATGAAATGTCCAAAATGTAAAGGCCGTATGTTTGCTGAGAAATATTATGACTTTGTAAGATCTTTCGATGCCTGGAAATGTACCTGTTGTGGCGAAGTGCTGGATCCGACCATATTAGCGAACAGAGCAAGAAATCATAATAGTTATTTAGGTTAATCACGTTAATAAGGTACACTGTAAATGAAAAAGGGGGACGAATCCTGTCCCCCTTTTTTGTTTGTATACCCGCCACTTATCTATTCGATACAATTCCCACCTTGAGTTGATATTTTACCTTTAGCAAAAATTTATGATAAAGTTTCCTTGAGTTATGAAAGGAGATTTTATGTCAGGCGAAGCCCCGATACCTAATCTTAAAAAATATATTGATGACATGTTGACGTGGGTTAGAGGGAAGGGGAAAATCCTTATAATCGTACACGACAATCCTGACCCCGATTGTTTTGCTTCTGCCATGGCGTTAAGTCATATGTTCGTGATGAAGTTGAACAGGGAGGCAGTAATAGCCTTTTCCGGCATGATAGTACGAAGTGAAAATCTTACCATGGCAAAACAGCTACAGATTCCCCTCACGCCGCTTACAATTTTGGATATTAAAGAGTTTCAGGTGATTTGCATGGTGGATACTCAGCCGGGGGTTGGAAACAATTCCTTGCCTCCGGGCACAAGGGTGGATATTCTTATTGACCATCATCCCATGCACAAATTGAGCAAAGGTTGTCGTTGGGTGGATATTCGTCCTGAATATGGCGTGACAGCCACAATTCTTTACGAATATCTTGTTGCCCAGAATATCTCTATTGGAACCAAACTTGCGACAGCTCTCTTTTATGCCATAAAATCAGAGACACAGGACCTCGGCCGGGAAGCAAACCGTCCTGACAGGGATGCCTATCTTCGACTTTTCCCTCTCAGCAACAAGAAACTCCTTTACGAAATTGATCATCCAAAGTTACCAATCGAGTATTTTCTGGCCCTTAACAGTGCGCTTAAGCATGCAAAAATCTTTGATAAGGTCCTGATTGCAAATTTGCGGGAAATATTATTCCCGGAAATTGTGGCTGAATTGGCTGACATTCTTCTTCGGCTGGAAGAAATCGAAACGGTTCTGTGTATGGGGCTCTATAATGACGAGATGGTTCTTTCCATGCGGACTATTCGTCACGATTGTAATGTAGGAGAAATTATCAAGTCTCTTGTGGACGGTAGGGGCACGGCCGGGGGACACGGTATGATGGCTGGTGGGAAGGTGGATCATGTATCTTCCTCTCTAAAAGATATGTTGACTGTGGAAAATTTTCTTACCATCAGGCTTTTGAACACGTTGGGTATGCCAAAGGTGAAACCGCGAAAGCTTATCCAGCGTTCGCTCATGAAAGCGGTTGCCAAATAATCGTTAAAATGATAGAAAATATGAATGGCAGTTTACCTTGACAACGCAGCAACTACCTTTCCCAAGCCCGATTCTGTTTATCTTGCCGTTGAACACGCACTCAGAGACATCGGTGTAGGCCCGGGAAGAGGTGGTTATAAAAGAGGAATCGCCGCGTCCCGCCTGGTGTTTGAAGCAAGGGAATTGCTGGCGACTTTTTTTGCCATTAAGGACTCCACTCGCCTGTTTTTTACCCAAAATGCCACGGAAGCGCTTAACCTTGCCGTAAACGGTTTATTGCATCCCGGTGACCATGTTGTTTCTACCACCATGGAACACAATTCGCTTGTTCGTCCTCTTCATGCTGCAGAGGAGAAAGGGGTGGAAGTCACCTGGGTTACTGCCGATAGACACGGTTTTGTCAGTACAGACAAGATTGCTGCTGCGATGCGACCCACGACCAGGCTCGTAGCTCTTTCCCACTGTTCCAATGTTACCGGAACCATTCAACCTGTTGAAGAAATAGGCATTCTTACCAGGAAGTCCGGTGTGTTATTGCTCCTTGATGCTGCCCAGAGTGCGGGCCATATTCCAATCGATGTGAATAAATTAAACATTGACCTGCTTGCCGTGCCTGGACACAAGGGGCTTTTGGGTCCACAAGGCACTGGATTTCTTTATATGGCTGAAGGCGTGGATTTAATGCCACTCATTGTCGGAGGGACCGGAAGCTTTTCCTCGGAATTAGGTCAGCCGGATGTTTTGCCGGAACGGTATGAAAGCGGTACCATGAACACCCCGGGCATTGCCGGGCTCAAAGCCGGTATTGAATTTATTCTGGAAACCGGGCTTGAGCGCATCCGACAAAAGGAAACGATGCTGGTTTCTCAATTGTTGCATGGTTTGAAGGACCTTCCCGGTGTTACCCTTTACGGTCCAGAAAAGCATGCTCAGTGTGGTGGTGTTGTCTCTTTTACCGTTGATGGTTTTGATCCTGCTACAATCGGTTTTCGATTGGACAACGATTATGACATCAGTGTCAGAGTCGGTTTGCACTGCGCACCTTTTGCCCATAAAACCATCGGAACTTACCCCGGCGGCACTATAAGGGTGAGTCCGGGTTATTTTAACAGCGAAGAAGACATAGCGGCTTTTCTTGAGGCCATGCGCACCATTGTCTCTCGATAAAGATGGGAGTGAACATGAAAAACCTGTTAATTTCATTTTTATGCTTCATCGGTCTTGTTGCATCAGGGTGTTCTCTCCCACCCGAGCGGCCGGTAAAAAAAGAGGAACTATATAAGACCGGTATTTACAATTTCTATACCATTAAGGACTCACCTGAGCGTGTACTTGCGGCGTTGAACAGGGAGGGGGAGGTGGTGCTGGAAGCGCAATATAAGAATCAGCCCGTTTATATCAAAATCATGGCAACTTCCAGCGGACTGCATGTATCTTACTCAGAGAGATAAGCTTGAATACGGAAAGGTGAAAATGAAAAATTTTGTTCTTGATACCAATGTTTTACTTTATGACCCGCAGGCTGTTTTTAAGTTTCAGGAAAATAATATAATCATACCTATTACTGTCATAGAAGAGATTGACAGATTCAAAAAAGATATGAACGAAACTGGCCGAAATGCTCGTCAGATTTCCCGTCTTCTCGATGATTTACGCAAGAAAGGCTCACTGTCCGACGGGATTAAAATGGAGAACGGCGGAAATATTCGTGTAGAAATTTATGAAGAGCAGGTGATGAAACGACTGCCACCGGAACTCCGGGAGGAGCGTGGTGACAACCGGATACTTGCGGTAGCCGTCGACGTTAAGGCCAAAAATGCGCATCAACCGTTAATATTTGTTACCAAAGATACCAACTTGCGCATTAAAGCCGATGCCATCGGTCTTGTGGCTGAGGATTATGAATCCGACAAGGTGGATATTGAAGAACTCTATTCGGGTGTTGCCGAAATGGAAGTGGATTCTGACGTGATTGACCGTTTTCATGGCCAGGGTTGGGTTAATGTTGATGCGGATTTCTACGCTAATCAGTTTATTACCTTTAAGGATCGTTTGAACGACTCACATAGTGCGATTGGCAGATTCGATGCCGGTGAAAAGAAAGTAATGCAGATAAAAAGGGTTGGTAAGGATGGGATTTGGAGTATTCACCCGAGAAATCGTGAACAGGCCTTTGCCCTCGAAGCCCTGCTTGATGACAACATCAAACTGGTAACGCTGGTGGGCAAGGCTGGTACCGGCAAGACGTTGGTGGCAATTGCCGCGGGTCTGCATAAGACTGCCGAGGAAAACATATACAACCGCCTGCTGGTTTCGCGCCCGGTATTCCCCATGGGTAGAGACCTGGGATTTCTCCCCGGCGACATTGAAGAAAAGCTGACTCCCTGGATGCAGCCGATATTCGACAATGTTGAGCTGCTTCTCACTGGCCATGAAGGAGAAAAACGCCATAGTAAAGGCTACAAAGAGTTGATGGCGATGGGTATCATGGATATAGAGCCTTTGACTTACATAAGGGGCCGTTCCATTCCGAATCAGTACATGATTGTTGACGAAGCTCAGAATCTTACTCCTCACGAAATTAAAACCATCGTTACCAGGGCCGGCGAAGGAACCAAAATAGTACTTACCGGGGATCCGTACCAGATTGACAATCCTTATGTGGATTCATCCAGTAACGGATTAACTTACGTGGTGGAAAAATTCAAAGGTCAGGGGATTTCCAGTCATATTACCATGACCAAGGGTGAACGTTCAGAGTTGGCCGAGCTGGCAGCCAATCTTCTGTAGAACTATTTGCTGCCGACTTTCCTCAAGTTCAAAATACTATGTGAAAGGTATGAGGGCGTGAAATTCACGCCCTTCTTATTTTATGTTGCTGCTTGCTATCGAATCATCTTGTGATGAGACCGCCGCCGCCGTTGTCAGGGACGGCAGGATCATTCTTTCCAACATAGTTGCTTCCCAGATCAGCGTTCATGCCGGCTACGGCGGTGTAGTGCCGGAAATAGCCTCGCGTAAGCATCTGGAGACAATTTCAACGGTGATCGAGGAGGCTTTGCAGGCAGCTGGAGTTTCCTTAACCGATGTCGACGGAATTGCCGTCACTCAGGGGCCTGGTTTGGCCGGAGCACTTTTGGTCGGAATTTCCACGGCCAAGGCCATGGCTTATGCACTCGGTGTACCCATTGCAGGTGTCAATCATATAGAGTCCCACATATTGGCCATTTTCCTTGAGCGTTCAATTGAATTCCCTTTTGTAGCCCTTGCTGTTTCCGGCGGTCATACGCATTTATATTTGGTGGAAGCTGTTGGTCGCTATAAGACCCTTGGACAGACTTTGGATGATGCTGCGGGAGAGGCCTTCGATAAGGTAGCAAAACTGTTGGGCCTTCCATATCCCGGTGGCGCACTCATTGACCGACTGGCCGCCGAGGGTGATCCTGAAGCGATACGGTTCCCACGGCCGCTCATGCGCGACGAAAGCTTCAATTTCAGTTTCAGCGGCTTGAAAACTTCAGTTTTGAATTATCTCCAGAAAAATCCAGCGGCAGCAGATGGTCGTGCATTGAATGATCTTTGTGCTTCATTTCAAGCCGCGGTGTGTGACGTTTTGGTGAGTAAGACAGCGGCCGCTGTTTCTGCAACCGGGATAAAAAGAGTGGTTGTTGCCGGTGGGGTAGCATGCAACAACGGTTTACGGCGTGAGATGAGCCGTTTGGCTGAACTGAAGGGAATTGAACTACACATACCTTCCCCGCTGTTATGCTCTGATAATGCTGCCATGATTGCCGTGCCGGGAGATTACTATCTGGGCAATAACATTCTCAGTGGCTTTGATATCGATGCTCTGCCGGTTTGGCCCCTTGATAGCATTGCTTCGCGTCTGACAAAGGGATGATAATGGAAAAAATTCGCGCTAAAAAATCGATGGGGCAAAATTTCCTCGTTGACAGAAATGTCCTTACCCGGATCGTTGACGCTGTAAATATTAGCGCAGAAGACAGGATTCTGGAAGTAGGACCGGGAAAGGGTGCGCTGACCGCTTTATTGGTGGAGCGCGCTGCACAGGTCTTGGCCGTTGAACTGGATCGGCAGCTTGTTCCATTTCTTGCCAGGGAATTTGCCCCGCAAAAAAATGTGGAGTTCGTCCAGGGAGATATCCTCAAGCTGAACCTTTCCGAGCTGCTCATGGGCCGCTGGAGTGGGGCATGGAAGGTTGCTGCGAATCTGCCATATAATATTTCCAGTCAGGTGCTATTCAAATTTCTTGATAACCCGAAGCTCTTTTCGCTGCTCATACTCATGTTGCAGAAAGAGGTTGGCGACAGGCTCATTGCCGCACCCGGCTGCAAAGATTACGGGATACTTTCTGTTTTTTGCCGTCTTCATTTTGATATCAGCCGCGTATTGATCGTTAAGCCGGGCTCTTTTACCCCGGTTCCCAAGGTAGATTCAGTCGTGCTGAAATTTGTTCCCTTGCCGGCTCCGAGGGTTGATGTGGAGGATGAGAGCTTTTTTCGCAAAGTCGTTAAAGCAGCTTTTAGCCAGCGTCGTAAGACATTATGGAACTGTCTCAAATCGTCAGAACTGGGTGTGGATGGTGATGTCCTCCTCTCATTACTTACCAAGTGTGGAATAGACGGGAGCAGGAGAGGAGAGACCCTTTCCCTGGATGAATTTGCCGTGTTGACGCGGGCGATTCTCGGCTTACGGAAGTTAAATACATAGGGTGTTCGGCATTATATTAATAATAGAATTCTTTCATCATTCATGACTGGCAAAGCTGGAATTAATCAGGAAAACTCTGGCACAAGTACCATCTTCTGTGTTATATAAATGTGCTAAATTAATTGACTGGGGAGAAAACATTCATGAAAATCTGCATAATAGGAACAGGCTATGTGGGGCTTGTAGCAGGCACCTGTTTTGCCGAGAGCGGCAATGATGTTATCTGTGTCGATGTAGATGAGGCAAAGATCGAGGGGCTTAAAAACGGAGTTATTCCGATCTACGAGCCCGGCCTGAAGGAGCTTGTGCTCAGGAATTGCGAAGAGGGGAGACTTAGCTTCACGACCGATCTGGCATCGGCAGTCAAGGCGTCCTTGGTTAATTTTATCGCTGTCGGAACCCCACCAGGTGAAGACGGGTCCGCCGACCTGCAATATGTACTGGACGTGGCACGAACAATCGGCCGCAATATGGAGAGCTTCAAGATATTGGTTGATAAGTCCACCGTCCCGGTTGGAACAGCCGATAAAGTGCGGGCGGTTGTTAATGAAGAACTTGAGAAAAGACATGCAACTATTGAATTTGACGTGGTGTCTAATCCGGAATTCCTGAAGGAAGGCGCTGCTATTGACGATTTCATGAAGCCGGACCGGGTGGTTATCGGCACGGACAACGTACGTACTGCCGAGATCATGAAGGAGCTCTATGCGCCCTTCATGCGGAAGACCAACCGCCTTATCGTCATGGACATCAGAAGTGCAGAAATGACCAAGTATGCTGCCAATGCCATGTTGGCCACCAAAATATCCTTCATGAACCAGATTGCCAATCTCTGTGAGCGGATGGGCGCCGATGTATCGGCAGTCAGGGAAGGGATCGGTTCCGACTCCCGCATCGGCTATGATTTCCTCTTTCCCGGTGTTGGGTATGGTGGTTCCTGTTTTCCCAAAGATGTGAAGGCTCTGGTAAAGACAGCTGAGGAATGCAATTACGAGTTCATCCTTTTGAAGGCCGTTGAAGAAGTAAACGAGCTTCAGAAGCTGGTACTTACCGACAAGATCCATAGACGGCTCGGCGACAACTCCCAATTAAAGCCTCTGACAGGAAAGACTATTGCCATCTGGGGGCTATCGTTCAAACCCCGGACCGATGATATGCGTGAAGCACCGTCTGTTGTCATCATAAACCGTCTGTTGGCGTTGGGAGCAAAGGTCTGTGCCCACGACCCGGAAGCCATTAAAGAAGCCAAAAAGATCTTCGGCGAAAATATTGTTTACAGCAATAGCCAGTACGATATTCTTAAGGGGGCTGATGCCTTGGCCATCGTTACGGAGTGGAACGAATATCGTAATCCTGATTTCGACAGGATAAAATCGCTGCTTCGCCGGCCGCTCATCTTTGACGGCAGAAATCTCTACCAGCCGTCACGGATGCAGGAAGCCGGCTTTGAATATTTACCCATAGGACGTAATGGCAAGCATTTTGGTGATATTTAACGTGTTTCACGAAATGAAAATACATGTCATTGAATAAAAGGTGACCTTATGCGTATTCTTGTTACCGGCGGCGCCGGATTTATCGGTTCTCATTTATGTGGACGGCTTCTCAGCGAAGGGCATGAGGTCATCTGTCTCGATAACTTCTTCACCGGCAGTAAGAGAAACATTGCCAGACTCTTCGACAACCCGGGTTTTGAACTGATTCGCCACGACATTACCGAGCCGATACTTCTGGAAGTAGACCGCATCTATAATCTGGCATGCCCGGCGTCACCCATCCATTATCAGTATAATCCGGTAAAGACCATTAAAACCAGTGTCATGGGCGCCATCAACATGCTGGGGCTTGCGAAGAGGGTGAGGGCGAGGATTCTCCAGGCATCCACGTCGGAAGTGTATGGTGACCCTAAGGTCCATCCACAGAGCGAGGAATACTGGGGCAATGTAAATCCTATCGGCATACGCAGCTGTTACGACGAGGGGAAAAGGGTGGCCGAAACGTTGATGATGGATTATCATCGGCAAAACGGCGTCGACATCCGCATCATCAGAATTTTTAACACCTATGGTCCACGTATGGCCGTAAATGACGGCCGAGTGGTATCCAATTTCATTGTCCAGGCCCTTCGAGGCGAGGATATTACCGTTTACGGTGAAGGGATGCAGACCCGTTCATTCTGTTATGTGGACGATCTTGTAGAAGGCATGATCAGAATGATGGAGTGTGAAGGTTTTACCGGACCGGTGAACCTCGGGAACCCGACAGAAACCACGATTCTGGAATTTGCCCGGAGGATTGTCGCGTTGACCGGCTCTAAATCAAGGATAGTGTTCAAGGAACTGCCGGACGATGATCCAAAACAGCGCCAGCCAGATATTTCTCAGGCCAAAGAAAGACTCGGCTGGCAACCGCAGGTTGACGTGGAAACCGGTCTGAAAAAAACCATCGATTATTTTGCTTCTCTCCTCGCGGAGGGGTAGTATTGCCTGCGGAGGGTTCATGCGGAAGCGGATGTTTCTCATTCCTGCCGGGGTCATAATATTTATTCTTTTTTTTACTGTATTCGGTGATCGCGGACTGTTACGCATCTATCATCTGAGCAAGGAAAAAAAGGAGATCCAGGGGAATCTCGAAACGCTAAAAAGCGAAAACGAAAAGCTGAAGCGTGAAATTGAGGCCTTGCGTACTGATCGACGATACCTGGAGAGCATAGCGCGAAGGGATTTCGGTTTGGTACGGCAGAATGAAGTAATTTACCAGTTCCCCGTACAGGACAAGAAAGAAAAATAGCCGCTTGGCCCGGAACGTTCGTAAATCCCCTCCCTTAAGAAGCCTCGATTAATGATATGGCACTACTTTAACGGACAATGATCGGCAATCAAATTCTTTGTATTTTATAATCAGACTGATTCTGACGATAGGTGTTTATGCGGCATAAGAGGAGTGAATCATGAGCGTTAAAAACGAGCGCCAGTTTTGCGCTATTTGCGCATGGCGGGAAAATTGCGCAAAGAAATTTTCCGTACCCGACGGTGGGGCCCACTGTCCCGACTTTACCCGGGATATATCGTTACGGGATGATAGAACGTCTAAGGATAGTGATAAATCGAACGAAGATAAGCGGGAGAGCTGATGAAAGAATTGTTACGTGATCTTATAACGAAGGAGCTGGCAAGCTGTTTTGCCGACGGATCACTTTCCTCCGGTGTCTTTCCTTCAATTGTCATAGAAAAACCGGCCCATGCGGAACATGGAGATTTCGCCACTAATGTGGCCATGCTTCTGGCTAAGGCGGAAAAAAAGGCTCCACGGGTTGTCGCCGAGATCCTTGTCAGCCGTTTGCAGGAAAGCGCGGATATATGCTCAAAGTTGGAAGTAGCCGGGCCTGGATTTATCAATTTTTATGTAAAGGATGAAGCGTGGCGCCAGACCCTTATCGCCATTGACCGTGCGTGCGCCGATTACGGTAAAAGTCGCATCGGGGAAGGTAAAAAGATCCAGGTGGAGTTCGTCAGCGCCAACCCGACCGGGCCCCTTCATATCGGGCATGGTCGCGGCGCCGCCATCGGCGACACCATCTGCCGTTTGCTCGCTGCTATCGGTTGGGATGTAACCCGCGAGTTCTATTATAATGATGCCGGCCAGCAGATCGCCAATCTGGCGCTATCGGTCCAGGCGCGCTGCCTTGGTATCGAGCCGGACGACCCCCGCTGGCCGTTAGACGGCTACCAGGGCGACTATATCAGGGACGTGGCCCGCTCCTATCTGGGGCAGGAGACGGTCGAAGCCGACGACCAGCACGTTACTGCTGCCGGCGATCCGCAAGACCTGGACGCCATCCGCCGCTTCGCAGTCGCTTATTTACGCCGGGAACAGGACCAGGATCTTACGGCCTTCGACGTTCACTTCGACGTCTATTCCCTCGAATCTGCTCTTTATGCCGAAGGTCGCGTCGAAGCAGTGGTCCAGCGTCTTATCGACAGCGGTCATACCTATGAACAAGACGGCGCTCTCTGGCTACGTACCACGACCTTCGGTGACGACAAGGACCGGGTGATGCGTAAGGCCGATGGCGGGTACACTTACTTCGTACCAGATGTCGCCTACCACCTGAGCAAGTGGGAGCGGGGTTTTACCCGCGTCATTAACGAGCAGGGCGCAGACCACCATAGTACCATCACGCGTGTGCGGGCCGGTTTGCAGGCGCTTAATGCGGGAATCCCGGTTGGATGGCCGGAGTACGTGCTTCACCAGATGGTAACTGTCATGCGCGGCGGCGAGGAGGTAAAGATCTCCAAGCGCGCCGGCAGCTATGTCACCCTGCGAGACCTCATCGACGAGGTGGGCCGCGACGCCACGCGTTTCTTTTTTGTCATGCGCAAGCCGGATTCCCAGCTTGTCTTTGACATCGATCTGGCGAAACAGCAGACCCTCGACAACCCGGTCTACTACGTCCAGTATGCCCACGCCAGGATCTGCAGCATCTTTGAAAATGCTCAGGAGAAAGGGTTCTGTCTGCCTGCTGCCGAAAGCGTACCGCTTGAGCGGCTTGTGACCCTTGAGGAAATGACGATCATCAAGACCCTCGCATCCTTTCCTGAGATTTTAGAGGGAAGCGCCCTTAACTTCGAACCGCACCGGGTCACCTACTACCTTCAGGAACTTGCAGGCCAGTTCCACAGCTTTTACAACAGGAACAGGGTGATAACCGAGGATGCCGAGCTGACCGCCGCCAGGCTCTTTCTATTGAAGTGTGTTGCATTGACGCTTAAAAATGCACTAACCGTGCTCGGGATTTCCGCTCCGGAAAAGATGTAATCAGGGGGCTTGGTGTATGGTGCTGGATTATTGCGAACGCAGACCTGTCAGCAAAAACCGTCCGAAAAAACAGCCTGTCGGGATATTTATTTTCATTCTCATTGGAGCCGTAACTGCGTCATTCGGTATCGGCGTGATGACCGGTTGGCTGCTTTTTCGACAACCCCAATCAAAGCAGATTGCTTCTCCGCCGGTTGCTGCCACACCCAATCAGAGAGCTGGCAGTGCAACTTTGCCGGCAAGTCAGCCTCCGCCTAACGGACAAGACGTGCCGCTGACTTTTTATCAAACTCTGCCGCACGGTGGTAAAGCTGTAATCGGCAGCGGACTGAATCCGAAGAAAAGCGATGATGATACTGGGAAAAAGCCTGCCAACGAGGAGACTTCGACTTCGCAGCAGCAGAAAGCACCGGCTGCTAAAGTTGTTCGACCGGAGGAACATGCTGATCGTGCAGATCTTCCAGGTGAAGCTGCAAAACGCGTGGAACCGAGTGTCAATCAAGGAAACGCGGTAAAGAAACAACCTGTTGGAAAATCTACTTTCTGTGTACAAGTGGCTTCGTCCAAAGATAGAAAGGATGCAGAAGCGGTAAAAGCCCGACTGACGGCTAGAGGTCTAGCCGTATATATTGTTGAATCAAAAGTCCAGGATAAGGGCGTCTGGTTCCGAGTCAGGCTGGGCAAGCATCTGGATCAGTCTGAGGCAAACGATTTGGCAGCCAAAGCTGGACAGGGTGCAATCGTTATTCCCGAATGAGTGTAAAAGGACTTATATGAGGATACTGGTCACCGGCGGTGCTGGATTTATTGGTTCTCATCTCGTAGAGCGACTCATTTCTTCAGGGCATGATGTCGTAATCATTGATAACTTTAATGATTTCTACGACCCGCAGCTGAAACGGAGAAACTTTTCGGAGATTGTCGGAACCGTCGAGGAAGGGGAGCAAAACCTGATCCTCTGCGAAGGTGATATTCGTGATGCCGATTTTGTTAAGGCAGTCGTTCTTCAGGAATCAGTCGATGCGGTCATTCATCTTGCTGCTGCTGCCGGCGTGCGCCCCTCCATTGAGAATCCGCTGTTCTATGAAGAAGTGAATATCCGTGGCACGATGAATATTCTGGAGGCGGCAAGGACAGCTGGTGTCCGTTTCTTGTTGTTCGCTTCCAGCTCTTCCGTATACGGCAACAGCTTCAAAACCCCGTTTTCAGAAAGTGACCCGGTCGACCATCCCATTTCCCCCTATGCAGCGACTAAAAAGGCCGGTGAGCTGATCTGTCATACTTATCACCATCTGTATAAAATGAACATTGCCTGTCTCAGGTTTTTCACTGTTTACGGGCCGCGCCAGCGCCCTGATCTTGCCATAAACAAGTTCACCAGACTTATCGATCAGGGAAAAGCGGTCCCTTTTTATGGCGATGGGACTACAAGCCGTGACTACACCTTCATAAACGATATCATTGCCGGCGTGGAGAAGGCCCTGTCCTGGGTTTGTTCCGTTGAACCACGATATGACATCTTCAATCTTGGGGGATCTAGGCCGGTGGAGCTGAGCCGTCTGGTCGAAATTCTCGAATCGGAGCTTGGTAAAAAGGCCATACTGGATCGGCTCCCCATGCAGCCGGGTGATGTGCATATCACCTTTGCGGACCTGGCGAAGTCAGGTTCCATTCTCGGTTATCAGCCGGTTACTTCCATAGAAGAGGGGCTACGCGCATTTATCCGTTGGTACAAGGAAAAAACTGAACTGTAATTGCAAAACCAGTCGTTAGTTTTTAGTATAGATGGTTGACAGTGGTGCAACCATGCGTTTGTGGGGTGGAAAAATGAAAACGTTGAAAAAACGACTGTGCCCGCAATGCCATAAAGACGTTGTCTGGGAAGAAAATCCTTATCGTCCGTTTTGTTCCGAACGCTGCAAGTTGATCGACTTGGGTGCCTGGGTTACTGAAGAGTACCGCATTCCGGGTGAGAAAAAAGCCGTAGATGAAGAAGAGACGGAATAGTTCTGTAGTTTCCTGTGAGTGATACACAATTGATGGGCCGTTTAAGGCACAGAGAAATAGAAATATGGTTTTAAAGGAGTTATTAATGAGTGAAGTTCGTCTCCGCTTTGCCCCCAGCCCAACCGGCTATCTTCATGTGGGGGGTGCGCGTACGGCCCTTTTCAACTGGCTTTTGGCCAGAAAGCAAAAAGGCACATTTATTCTCCGTATCGAGGATACCGATGTGGCACGTTCGACCCAGGAATCGGTCGATGCTATTTTACAGGGAATGGAGTGGCTTGGTCTGGATTGGGATGAAGGTCCCTATTACCAGTCGGACAGGTTCCCCGTGTATAAGGAGTTTGTGCAAAAGCTTCTTGACAGCGGCAAGGCGTATAAATGCTATTGCACGCCGGAAGAGTTGGAGGCCAAGCGGGAGCAGGCCCTCATGGACGGTCGCAAGCCTAAGTACGACGGCACATGTCGGGAGTTGGCCGGTGATGTGCCCGGCAAGCCCTATGTGGTGAGATTCAGAGCACCTCACGAGGGGGTCACGGCATTCGACGACCTGATCAAAGGGCGGATTGCCTTTAATAATGACGAACTGGACGACCTGATAATCCAGCGGAGCGATGGAACGCCAACCTATAATTTCGTCGTGGTGATCGACGACGCCACCATGGGCATCACCACGGTCATTCGCGGTGACGATCATGTCAATAACACGCCCCGGCAGATCCTTCTTTACGAGGCGCTTGGCTATCCCGTACCTCATTTTGCTCATGTGCCGATGATTCTTGGCGCAGACAAAGCACGTCTTTCCAAGCGACATGGGGCAACGGGCGTCATGGCTTATCGGGATATGGGCTATCTGCCCGAAGCGTTGGTTAATTACCTGGTAAGGCTTGGTTGGAGTTTCGGCGATGAGGAGATTTTCAGTAAGGAAGATCTGATCGAAAAATTCTCCATCGAACAGGTTGGACGGTCAGCCGGTGTCTTCAATCCCGACAAGCTCCTCTGGTTGAACGCCCATTACATTAAAACCGGCGATCCTTCCCGGCTGGCGGGACTGCTGGTTCCATTTCTCCATGAAAGAGGTGTCGACCCAACTGGCGGACCAGATCTCGTTGCTGTAGTGAAAACCCTTCAGGAACGGTCCAGGACACTCTTGGAGATGGCAGACGGTGCGCTCTTCTATTTCAGGAGAGATTTTTCCTATGACGAAAAGGCTGTTGAAAAATTCCTCACACCGGAGGTTTCACCATTATATGAGCTTCTGATTGCAAAGTTTGCATCATCGGCCGATTTTACGCATCAGAGTATAGAACAAATTTTTAAGGAAATTTGTGAAGAGAAAGGTTTAAAGCTTGGCCAGGTTGCCCAACCGGCCAGGATAGCGTTGTGCGGCGGAACAGTCGCTCCGAGCATTTTCGAGGTTATGGAGGTGCTCGGCAAAGAGGAAACCAATTTGAGGCTTGAGAAAGCTTTAGCGTTTGTCAGGAGAGGGTAGGGAAAAAGTTGCGAAGGGGTTGGCGTAGTGAAATTGCTGCCCCCTTTCTTTATTTTTTCATGTTTTGGATGATTTCAAATGTCCTCTTGACTCGGGAAATTACCCGCATCGGCATTACCGGTTTAGCAATAAAATCCGTGAAACCTGATATCAACGCCGTGTTTTCTTCTTCAGCTGAGGCTTTAGAGGTAAGGAGAATGATAGGTATCTGAGCTGTTTCCGGGTTGGCTTTCAATGCGCGCAATAAACCGTAGCCGTCCATACGGGGCATAACAGCGTCACAGATGACGAGGTCGGGTTTGTGGTGGAGTGCTAATTTCAGGCCCTCAAGACCGTCATATCCCACAACCACTTCGTAACCTTCCTTTTGCAGTGCTACTTCGATGATCGTGGCGATCGACTTTGAGTCATCAACCACGAGAACTTTATGCCTGCTTCCCTGTTCAACCCCTTTCAGGTAGTATTTCTTGACCGCCTCCATAATATCTTTACTTGTAGCTAGAACGGGTATTATCTTCAAACCGGTTTTTTTAGCCAGGTAATCGACTGAATCGTTGTCGAACGGGTCGGTTATTGCTATGGCAAGCATCCCTTCTTTCTGCTTAAGTGGGAAGATTTGTTTCTGTACCGCCAGGTCTTCGGGTATCAAGTCAAGCAATTCTTGTGAATAGGAATAGGATAATAAGTTCTTGACGGTCTTAAATCCGTATTGACTGGCAAGTGCGTCTACCAATTCATCGCCGGTAATGACGCCCATCTCTTCCAGAACTACACCGAGACGTTTATTGCTCCCTTTTTGCCTTTCCAATGCACGTTCAAGGGTCTTAACCGTAATAATCCCGGCTTCTACCAATAAATCTCCCAAATGTTTTTTCATGGCCTTATGTCCATAACTCGTTAGAAAATGTGCGTTACAGTATTTATATCGGCCTATATATCAAACTGTAAAGCAAAAAATCAAAAAGGCCCAGTATTTGGGCCTTTTGTAAGCATTGATATATGTTGAGAATTATCTGACATGCTCTTCGGGATAAGCTCCGATACTGTGAATGCTGAGATCCGCCCCGGCAAATTCTTCTTCTTCCGCCAGTCTGATACCGACTGTTTTAGAGAGGATGCCATAAACAAGGAATCCATTGACCAAGGCAAAAACAACGGCAACGAGGCTTCCGGTCAGTTGCGAGATGAAGGTGACTCCTCCCATTCCTCCCAGCGCCTTTTGACCGAAGATACCTGCAGCAATACCTCCCCAGGAGCCGATAACGCCATGCAGAGGCCAGACGCCAAGTACATCGTCAATTTTAAGTTTTTCCTGTTCAATATGAAAACCGTAAACAAAAATGATTGAAGCGATACCACCGGTTACGAAAGCGGCCAGGGGATGCATGATATCGCTACCGGCGCAGACAGCTATGAGACCGGCAAGGGCGCCGTTGTGAACGAAACCTGGATCATTTTTACCTGCAATCAGGGCAAAGAGGACGCCGCCCACCATTGCAAGTAGCGAATTTACGGCAACCAAACCTGATATTTTATCCAGATGCCCTGCGCTCATGACATTGAAGCCAAACCAGCCGATTGCTAAAATCCAGGAGCCGAGCGCCAGGAATGGGATATTGCTGATGGGAATAGGGTGTGACTTGCCACGAACATAACGGCCCATGCGCGGGCCAAGAATGATGACCGCAGGTAATGCCAGCCATCCGCCGATTGAATGAACCACTACTGAACCTGCATAATCGTGGAATTCGGCGCCACCGAAGCTTTTAAATAAATCCTGGAGTAATGAGGCATTTTTGCCCCAAATGAGCGACTCAAAAATTGGGTAGGTAAGGGCAGCAAAAATTGCACCTGCACATACCTGGGGCCAGAACTTGGCACGCTCGGCGATACCCCCCGAAATGATGGCCGGAATACAGGCAGCAAAGCAAAGGAGGAAGAAGAAGTGGGTCAGATCATAACCCTGGGTGGTGCTGAGCAGTTTTTCTGCAGGAGTGAGAAATGAGATGCCATAAGCAAGGGGAAAGCCGATCAGGAAGTAGACGATGGTAGATACAGACCAATCGGTAAGTATCTTAACAAAGGCGTTTACCTGGTTCTTCTTACGCACGGTTCCGACTTCAAGAAAAGCAAAACCGGCGTGCATGGCAAAAACCATGACAGCGCCCAGCATAAGAAACAACACGTCAGAACTGTTACGCAGATTTGTCAACGATGACATTACATCCATTTAATATTACCTCCATGGTAATTACTCTTTAACCCGCCATTGGGTAAAGACAGAACAATCTCCTTAGCAACCTTTTTGCCAACCCTGTAACATATCGAAAACATTGGCTGCCATACTTCTGGTGTGCCCGAGGATTTCACTGTTTTGCTTAAATTATCACCTGTCATGCCTAAAAATAGGGCTTGTTCGGGGGGAAATAGTTGTTGACGCTCTTCAGCTAACATTGTAAATTCACATGAGAAAAGGACGGGATTTCAACTATTCCTGATGCAACCGGAGAAACAGCTTGTCAGGTAAATCAGCCCTGATCTATTCGCCGGATTTCAGCCGTTACAGTTACGGTGCCGAACATCCGTTCAAAGTGCAGCGTTACAGACTGGCCTATGAGCTCATTCAAGCTTACGGGCTGACCCGGATTCCAGGTGTGCGGTTATGTCAAAGCCGTCCCATTGCTGAAGAACAGCTTCTCACCTTTCATTCCCCTGATTATTTGGCGCGGCTCAAGGAATTCAGTACTGCTGAAGAACCGAGAGCGGACTTTCGTTATGGCTTGGGTGATACGGAGAATCCTGTTTTTAAAGGTGTTTATGACTGGGCCAGCCTGGGAACAGCCGGAACGGTAGAAGCCGCACGGTTGGTTGCCGAAGAAGGGTATGACTTTGCTTTTAACCTGGCTGGAGGTTGGCACCATGCCCACAGGAATAAGGCGTCGGGCTTTTCCTATCTGAACGATGCCGTTATCGCCATAAATCTACTGCTCGCTAAAGGGAAGAGGGTTGTTTATCTTGACCTCGATGCCCACCACGGTGATGGTGTTCAAGATGCTTTTTACGACAGCGATCAAGTTCTGACCATTTCGCTTCACGAAAGCGGGGTATATTTTTTCCCGGGGACCGGATTTGAAAATGAAACAGGCACCGGCAAGGGGGTGGGGTATTCTGTCAATATCCCGCTTTTGAAGCACACCGATGACGCCCTGTATATGAAGGCTTTTGATGAGGTCGCTTTTCCCTTGATTGCTGCGTTCGACCCGGATGTTATGGTTACGCAAGTCGGTGCGGATACCTTTCGCACCGATCCCCTCACCAACCTTGAAATTACTACTCATGCCTATTCTTATATAATCAGGAAATTGAAGGCGTTGCAAATCCCTTGGGTAGCGGTTGGTGGCGGTGGTTACGACATTATGAACGTTGCACGAGCATGGACCATTGTCTGGGCGATAATGAACAACACGGATTTGCCCCCTGCTTTACCGTCTTCGTTCATAAAGATTATCAGACCGTTGGGTTTCCAGCACATGATGCTGCTCGATGCCATGCACTGGGCTGATGAAGACGACCGAAACAGGGCGCTGGATGCGGTCGAGAAGAGTGTAGCTGCAATTAAAAAAACGGTTTTCCCTATTATTATTGGTAAATATGGCCAGACTTCCGGGAAATGAACAGCTGACCGACTTTCAGGGGAAGCCGCTTTTTTCTCTGAGGGACATTAATCTTCACGATACAGTCGAGAAGGAGATGATTTATAAAAGAATTATCCCGCCGCGACTCTTTGATGTTTTGGCTGTCTCCGCAGTAAACTTTTGCGGTGCAGACGGCAAACGAAAGATCACTGTTATCGCTCCTCGCGGCCTGGGGATCCTGCGCATCGAGGCAAGGATGCGTGTGTTTGATGACGATAAGGTTTTTTTTCTTGAGCTTGCAGATACCCATTATCGCCAGATGGAACTGGCATTCTGTATAATTAATGATCCTCGTGCACCACGTTTCAATGTGGATAAGGATAGTTCCGGCATGGACAATTGTTTTACCAGTCTTGGCCGTAATATCCCGGAGGAAATCTCAGCCATGGGGGCCGGCCTTTTTCCGAATCAAACTCATCGGGGCTTGAAGATGTTCAGGGAGTTCTTTACCCTTTTCGAGCGATTCGTAGATGGTTTGGGTATGGAGATGATTGTTGCCGAGCCGCTTACTTATGACAACGCTATCCGTTACGAAAAATACGGTTTTGATTATATAACCGGCAAAAGGCTGATGCTTGAGATAAATGAAGGGTTTAGGCCGGGGGGGGTACTTTGCAAGAGGATGGACGGCTCCTCTCCGTTTCGTATGCCTGGTATGGAGAAATCAGTACGTGGCCGCAGCTGGGCCATCCATGATGGCATCATGGATGAGCCGTGGGATAATGTGAAAATCTACAAAATGGTCGGCGAATCAGCCGCTATAAATACCTTTCCCGACAGGGCATCAGAGGAGGCGCAGCCATAAACCATATAAACTATCTTAAAGAATTGACACCGATTCCGGGAATCCGCTATTTTGAACCTCCGGAAGACGCCATTCTGACAGGCCTTGACGGAAGGATCAGGATTCCATACGGGGAAATTCCTATCCCTCTTTTGGAAGAAGACTACGCGGCCCTTGACGGTCCTTATCCCTCATACGATGCCGTTGGCCGCGGCATTTATCAACTGTTGCGTGCAAATCCCGACTCTGTTTTGAGCGCGAGCTATGCGATGCTGCTGAAAGAGGCCTATCCCCACTATCTTTCAGAACTTGCCAGCCATATCATTATGCTTGAGCATAAAGATGTGGAAATTACTTACCTGGATAGAAGAATTAATTATTTGAAAATATTTGCTTTGATCGAGCCGGAAAACCCGCAGTTTCCCTTGGAGATCGGCATAACTCTCCTTGATAAAGGGTTGCGGCTTTCCGCTTTGCATTTATCTACGGTTACGCTTTACCGCGCGGAGGATTTCCTCCGTAAGGCGTTGCAGTTATCTCCTGAACATGTAATTGTCAGGAACAAGCTCGGAGAGGTTTGTTATCTGCTGGGCAAGTACCAGGACGCTTCTGTTTATTGGCGTGGTATACTTTGTGCTTTGGAATCAAAGGAAGCGCAAAAACTAGAGGTTCGTTTGCAGCAGATTGCAGGTGGGGAACTGCCGCGGATACCAGTGGTTGATTATCTGGAAGCGGTTGCGGCGGCATTTTTCGTGTACGAACGGGGTGAATACGAAGAGGCGGCAGCCATACTACAGGACATTATTGACGATACGTTTTTTTGCGAACAATTTCCGCTGCCTGAGATATTTTATTATCTTGGACAATGTTGTGTGAAGATGGATATGCCGCGATATGCCGAGGAATATCTGCATGAAGCGCTCAAGCTCAATCCTGATTATCAGGAGGCCCGCTGTGCACTTGATCAACTTTTGAAATAAAGGAGATTTATGTTCGGTTTCAGCTCAGCCGATTGGCTGTTTATCGCCGTGGTTATGATAATCATCTTTGTTTGCGTTGCCATAAGCGACATGCGAAAAAAATCGAAGTAGTCATGCCGTAAATACGACACGTCTGGATAAGGATCAAAATATGGAAGATAGTGACGAGTTACGCCGCCCCTTGGGATTAACTCTCTTAACCGGTCTGTATCTTTTTTTCTTTATGGTTTCAGCGTCTACTTTTGGCAATCCGTTCCCATTTCTCGGCAATATTTATGTGGGAACATCGGCCAAGGCGCTGGTTATTGTCGACAGTCTCATTTGCCTTTATCTCTTTTTAGGGATCATGAAACGTCAATTGCTCACCTGGTATTTGTTGCTGGGTTACAACTTATTCCAGGTGATCAATACTATCGTTAATCTGAGTTTCATCACCACCCAGGAACTGGAGAAACTCGTAGGCTCCCGGGTGCAACAGGAAGCCCTGTGGATCAATAATATAGCAGCTGCTTTGGCTATTCTTCTTTTGACTCAATTTATATACCGTCATAAGAACTATTTTAACAATCCCTACAAATATCTTTTTTAGTTAATAAAATATTATTAGGCTATTCTCTCCTTGCATTAATATTGTCTGCTTTGGTAGTATGACCTACATTTTTGGGTATTGACTCGTTTCAATACCAAGGGAAAAGGAACGTGAGTGTGTTTGAAAAGTTGAAGCACGGTCTGACTGGTTCAATTTTACATGATGACGGCTGCGAGTGTACGGTAAATCTTAATGATACCCGTGGCGTTGATATCAAGGTGGAAAAGCTTAACAAGTATTTTGGCGAACTGCATGTACTTCAAGACATTGATTTGGAGATCTTTGCCGGGGAAACATTTTCAATTATAGGACCATCCGGCACAGGTAAAAGTGTGCTGTTAAAGCATATAGTGAAGCTGGAGCATCCTGACAGCGGTGAGATTTATATTGACGGCTTTCCCATCTTCGCGAATAACAAAAAGCAGTCGGAGCGGGATTATCGCTATAGTATGGTTTTTCAATCATCGGCACTGTTTAACTCGCTGACGGTTGGGGAAAACGTCGGATTATGGTTAAGGGAAAAGCGGATATGTAAGGAATACAAGATAAAGGAGATCATTAAGGAAAAACTGGATCAGGTGGGTCTGGCCGGTAAGGAAAATCTGCGTACCTCCGAACTTTCGGGAGGAATGAAAAAAAGGGTGGCAATTGCGCGCTCACTTGCCATGAATCCTGACCTGATACTGTACGACGAACCTACCGCTGAGCTTGATCCGGTGACGACAGACGAACTCGCCAACACAATTCTAAAACTCAAAGAGACAACCAAAAATACTACAGTTATCGTTACCCATGATTTGAACTTTGCCCTTTATATTTCAGACCGAATTGCCATGATGCATGGTGGAAGAATTGTTGAAGTCGGCACACCTGCAGAAATCAAGAAAAGCCAAAACCCGATTGTGAAAGGTTTTATTTATACAACAACCAAGGGGATACGAGAGGACTAGATGGAATTGAAAGACAGGCCTTTGTTCCGTTATATTATCTTGCCAATGTTTTTCGCAGCCCCTTTTCTGTTTGCTGCATGTGCAGAACTGAAGCAGAGCAAACCACTCTTGCCTGTCCACGAATATGAAAAGATGATTGTCGGCAGGCTTGATGCCGATTATGTGGGGACGGACAACTGCGTTGCCAGGTGTCATAAGCATGATAAGATCACCGATGACTTTAAACACAGTATTCATGGCGAGCAGTTAAAGCCGGGAACCGGATTGCCTCTGGTCAATTGCGAATCATGTCATGGCCCGGGAAGTCTTGCCATTGCCGAAATTGAAGATGACCCCGAACTCAACGATAAGCTCAAAAAGAAATGCGATACGAAAAAGTTCCTGGATATCATGAACCTCCCCCCGCAGGCGCAATCCCTCATCTGTCTCAAGTGTCATTCTGCAGCTTCCATCCCCACTCTCGCCCACTGGAATGCCGGCACACATGCGTTGAACGATGTCAGTTGTTTCGACTGTCACAAACTCCATCAAGGCCCTCAGCAGAAGGTAAGCCGTGAGGAAATGGCAGAGCTTTGTTATGGCTGCCATCCTCAAGTAAAGGTTGAGAATAACCTGTTTTCCCATCATCCCCTGATGGAAAAGAAGATGGCCTGCGTTGACTGTCATGATGTGCATGGTTCGACGCAGGACAAGCTTCTGAAAGGAAATACCCCGAAAGAAACCTGCACCCGATGCCATATGGAAAAGCAGGGGCCTTTTGTTTTCGAACACGGCGACGTAACTGAAAACTGCGCCAATTGCCATTCTGCTCACGGTTCGGTTAACAACCACATGCTTAATGCTGCGATGCCTTTCCTTTGCCTGCAATGTCATGGCGGGCATACTGTGAACACTGCTGCCGGTAATAAACAGCTTTTTTCCAATCGTTGCACTGACTGCCATTCCCAGATTCACGGTACGGATATTCCAACTCCGGCTATCACTGGCCCCGGGTCTCTACGCCAGTAAAATATCAATTGTCGAATTTGATAATAAGGAGATTGCGGGTGACTAATCTGATCCGTATGACGTGCCTGATTGTTGTGACAATGTTCCTGTTGAATTTGACAGCCACATTAACATTAGCTGCAGAAAACCAGAACATATCGCCAGGTGTAAAACCATTAAACAATGATGATAATGCTGAAAACAGCAGCGAATTAGGAGAGGGCATTCAGCTCGAAGAAGAAAGTGCGGCGGTTAAAAAGGTTGAAACCCATACTATTCTGGGTGGTTTTACCGGTTACAGATTTTTATCAGTCGACAATTATGGAGGACGTACTGCGCAATATGACTACCTTCATTCGGGGCTTATTGGTGGCGGGTATTTTAACAGTCTTGGACAAGATCTTAAATTCGCGCTTGACGGTGCCATATTAAACGATAAGGATTACCATGGCGATATGCTCTTCGACTATGGGGGAGAATATCGTGTTCACATGCGTACCGAATCGTTATTTCACAATCTGGCTGGTGAAAAGCTGTTTGATACGCCATTTCAACTGGGGCGGGCGGATCTTCGCGGTGCCTTGGCGGATTATATCCCACATCAGGATGATTCCTTAACCAAATACGGGGTTAGAGCAGAACAGGACCTGGCAAGCTTTCGCTATAAGCTTCATGACTTTCCTTTGCACATGAATCTCGGGTACTGGCGTATGGTAAAAGAGGGAGCTAGTCAACTGCGCTTTGCCGATATTGCTTTTGAAGGCCCCGAGAACAACTTTTTTGCGAGGTCAAGATCTGTAAACCGTGAGACCCATGAGGGGAATCTCGGTTTCGACACGCACCTCGGCCCAGTTGATCTGATATATAACTTCCAGATCCGGCAGTTTGTGAATAATGCCGCTCAGCTTCGGGATGATTTTGCCCCACGTAATAATGTCCAGGGTGTTCTTGATAGAACCGGCGGTTTGCAGGAACACAACGAAGATCCAGGCAGCCGATATCTTGCCCAGACGGTCAAGTTGCACACATCACTGGCCGGCGGTATTGTTGGAGCTGCTTCTTACACGTACGGCAAAAGGGATAATCTCTCGACGCTTAGCGATACAAAAGGCGCAGAGCAGGCATCGGTTAATCTACACAATGTGGCTGGTGACTTTGTCTATACACCTTTCAAAGAATTCTCCCTGGGACTGAAGTACCGGCGGCAGGAAGTGGATAATAACAGCCCGGCCTTTATTACCAACAGTTTTTTTGTGCAGAACACGCTGGCTGTCAGACCTTCCATCAGCACGGAGAAGGATGTGATAGTAGCCACGTTGTCGCTCAGACCGAACAATCTTGTTACGATTAAGGGCGAATATAAGGGAGAGTTCCTGCATCGTGATTTGCCTTCTAACAGCGATGAAAGACTGAACTGGTTTTTAAATGAAACCCAGGATACCCACCGGGGGACTCTTGCATTGCTCATCCGACCGCTGAAAGGGCTCAGACTAAGCGCCCGTTACAACTACACCACAACGGACCATCCTTCTTATGGCACCTCATTTGCAAATAAGCACGAAGGCGAACTGCTAACCAACTATAACATGACTGGTCGATGGGGAGTGACGGCAAACTATCGGAGCATCCGGGAGAGCAATGACCAAATTGAGAGAAGAACTATCGTCTCGATAGACCCTCTAAAATATGCACTATTTTCTCACCTTTTATCGCGGGATAAGGCAACTGATAATGTTACTGCGGGCTTCTGGTTTGTCCCGGTTGAAAAGCTCACTGTCAGTGCCAATTATGGATATTTACATAGCAGCACTGATCAAGCTGTGTTGTTTACAATAGTAGGGGCTGGCAGTGAAGCCGCTTCCAATTACACGTCAAAGGCCCAGTTCTACTCGTTAAATACGGCTTATCAATATTCGGATAAATCGGACATATCCCTGACATTGCAACAGGTGTTCTCGCTTTCAGAGTTTAATCCAGAGATTAAATCGTTTACCCCCAATGACAATACCACGGGAATTAAAGATATCTCACACCTGAAGACGGTTGAGACTTCCTTCTCGGCCCGTGGGAATTATCATTTAACCAAGAACCTGACCTGTTCTCTGGAATATCAGCTGAAAGATTATAATGATAAATATTCTTCGTTATTTGACGGAACTGTACATATTGTAACGGCTTATGTGAGCACAAAATGGTAGTATTAACTGTTACGGAGCTGGCGACATGCCGTTGAAATTTTATTGTTATTTAATACTTATTTTGCTTGTAATGACAGTTGCTGCACCGACCCATGCTGCAAGAAAGCTCGTTGCTGCTGTTTTAACAAGCGACCTCCCTCGCTACAGAGAAGCTCATAAGGCTTTTACCAGGACACTTGCTCAGAAAGGCTATGATCAAAGCAATATCGAGATTATTACTCAGACTCCAAATCCTGACCCAATTTCCTGGGCCAACACAATTAGAAAATTTAATGCAATAGGTGCTGATATTATCATTACTTACGGTGCTCCGGTAACGCTGGCAGCCATGCGCGAGTCTGATAGTATTCCCATAGTATTTGTCGATGTCTACGGGCCTGTGGAAACTGGTATAACAAGAAGTATGACAGTGCCGGGCGGGAACTTTACCGGGGTCAGCTCGAAAGTACCCATGGTCACGTTGATAAAAGCCGCTCAGGAAGTCAAACCGATCAGAACCCTCGGTGTTTTATACAATTCCAGAGAAATTGGTTCCGTTGTTCAGTTGAAGGAACTCAAGCGCATCGGAGCACAAATGGGTTTTGCTGTTGTAGAGATGAACGTATCTTCTACGACCATGCTTGACAATGCATTGAGTTCTTTGCTCTCATCTCGTGTGGATTGGCTATATTTATCGGAAAGCACGCCGGTAAGTCGCAGTTTTGAAAAAATAATACGTAGGACAAACGAGAGTAAAATACCTGTTATATCCCATGTGCCGGATGCTTCAGATAAAGGAGCGCTCGTTGCCTTGGAAATCAACTCTTTGGAGCAGGGTCAGATTGCAGGTGATTATGCAGCAAAAATACTCGCAGGCAAAAAACCGGCACATATGGCTATCAGCACCCCAAAAAAAATTGATCTTATTGTCAACCTGAAGGTGGCCAAGTTGCTTGACCTTCATGTACCTATACAAGTGTTGAATGTCGCAACGAAGGTGTTGAAGTAATAGACGTTGAGAGTTTCGGGAATATATTTAGCAGGTTGAGGTCGTGATGGGGAAAATATTGATAATTGATGATGACGCAGCTTTTTTAAATTTTCTAAGCAGTTATATAAGGGAATTCTATCCGCTTCTGGATGTTGAAACGTGTACAAATCCGTTAAAGGCTTTGAGGGCCATGAAGAAAAAAAAGATCGATCTATTGTTGGTTGATCTGGAGATGCCGATGCTTGACGGCACCAAAATATTCAAATATGCAACAGAAGCCGGAATCGATAAAAATAGAATAGTAATACTGTCAGGACGTGATGCCGATTATCTGCACGAACACTTTCCCATGGGGACTTGTCTTGCAGTACTGAATAAATATGAAGCGAAGCAGAAGGCGGTGCTGGATATGATTTTCAGCTCCATGCAAAGAAAGGCTGCCGGTTAAATAATTGATACTACGAAGTACATACTTTAAATGTTAAGAGGTTTCTATTGATGGCTGGAAAAAACATGGTGATCACCTTTTACCGTCAAAATCACGTGAGACCTGATTGGCGCGTGGATCAATTCAGCTCAAAATTCGAGTTGTTTTTAATTGAGCTGGCAGATGATCTTGCAAGATTCGGCATCAGTCTCATACGTGCGGATAACGAACAGATGGTTATTGATATAAATAGTTATACGGACGTTCTTAATGCTGTGCGGATTTCATCGCCTTCAGATGGCTTTACAAATCTGTGTGTAGGTCACATCATTGATAAAAGCCCGAACCTTGATCTGATGGAAGATATTAAAAGGGCGGTCAATCGCATAGCGTTTGCTCCAGAAACAGTCCCGCCGGAAGATCATAATCGTAGGGTCTGTCACAACTGCGGTTGTGGATGCTGATAAAAGACTTTCTCTAGTTTCTAGCGTATCTCCACAATTTCTGCGGATACTTTCCCGGAAATAATGCTGAGGACGGCATAACTGGTAAAGGTGCAGTTTTGACTTAGGCTGCCCGGGTTTATGAATGTTATGTTATTTATTGTCTCAATAGCTGCAATATGGGTGTGTCCATAGAGTACTATTGATGTTTGTTCTGCAATTGCCTTGTTGTAAAGTTGGTTAAGTCCCATTTTGACATTATACTTGTGACCGTGCGTAATAAATAACTTCGTATAGTCGATGGTTATGCGGATGTCTCTCGGGATGGATGTCTTGAAGTCGCAATTGCCAGCAACGGTGATGACCTTTTGTCCGAAAACATCCTCGATAAGTTGGGCGTCATCCGCTCCATCGCCAAGGTGAATGACCTGGTCAACCTGACCAGCGTTATCCAGGGCCTTGATTGCCAGTGGATAATTGCCATGGGAATCTGAGAGAATAAGGATTTTCATGATTGATTGTGATGAATTTAGTTTTTGCATTGCATTTTTAATATTTATTACACGTTATGATATTGCTGGTTTAAATGGCAAGGAAATATTGGTGCAATTATGAAAATTAAGTGGTTCTTGCTCGGATTGGCTGTCGTCATGTTGATATTCATCTTCTTTGTGGCTTCGCTATATATTGCTACCACCATAGTGGGGGAGAAGACGGATTTTGTTGGGAAAGAGGGTGTTGGTCTTGTTGAGGTGAAGGGAATTATCCTTGACTCTCAAGAAACGGTAAAGCAGTTGTTTGATTTCAAAAAGAACGAAAACGTCAAGGCGGTTGTTTTACGTATTGAGTCACCAGGCGGTGTAGTGGGGCCGTCACAAGAGATTTATGATGCCGTAAAAAAACTGGCCTTGAAGAAGAAAGTAGTGGTATCCATGGGGAGCGTTGCCGCTTCAGGCGGTTATTATATAGCCGCGCCTGCGACGAAGATATTTGCGAATCCAGGGACCATCACCGGCAGTATCGGCGTCTTGATGAAGTTCTCAAATATCGAAGGACTGATGGATAAAATCGGAATGAAGGCCTTTACCATTAAGACTGGTAAATATAAAGACGTTGGATCACCGGTCCGGACCATGTCAGTGGAGGATAAGGCCATGCTGCAAGGTGTAATTGACAGCACTCACGGTCAGTTTGTTAAAGCAGTTGCCGAGGGGAGAAAGTTACCTCTGGAACAGGTGAAAACGCTGGCCGATGGACGCATATACTCTGGTGAGCAGGCACTTGCACTTAAATTAGTCGACTATCTCGGCACAATGCAGGATGCCATAGAGGAAGCAGGGAAGTTGGCTGGGATTAAAGGCGAGCCGCATGTTATCACTCCTCCGAAGAAAAAGAAGGTTTTACTCGATATATTGATGGAGGAGACTGCTGACAGAATAGGTGGTTTAGTCAAGCAGGAAAATGGTTTAAGTGTGAATTATGAAATGAGTGGAAAATTGGGACAGTAATAAGCGTATAAGGTTCCTTCTGTAAGCTCTTTGCGTCGCTGACTCAAGTCTGTTGATTGATCTCCCACACGTTGTTATCTGTTTGAAATTCCCATGATTTGCACCGATTGTTTTTGCGGTATAATTGCGATGGTTGGAGGCAAGCAATTATCGGCTAAAATTGTCGCTAGATGTTGCGGGCGGCGCCGGCCGGGGGAAACATGAGCGGCAATGATCTGAAGGACGAAAACGTACGCATCAAGCGCCTGATCGAGCTCGACAAAAGTACCTTGCCGTCCGACGGTGGACCGGAGTTCAACCGTCTGATCTTCGCCACGAGCCCCTATCTCCTCCAGCATGCCACTAATCCGGTCGACTGGTACCCCTGGGGGGAGGATGCCTTTGCAAAGGCAGCTGCCGATAACAAACCGATTTTCCTTTCCATCGGCTATGCCACCTGCCACTGGTGTCACGTCATGGAGCACGAGGCGTTCGAAGACTGTGAAGTAGCCGCGGTATTCAATCGCTTTTTTGTCTGCATCAAGGTGGACCGGGAGGAGCGGCCGGACATCGACGAGCAGTACATGGCTGTGGCACAGATGATGACTGGCAGCGGCGGCTGGCCTCTCAACATCTTCATGACCCCCGAGAAAAAGCCGTTCTTTTCCGCCACGTACATGCCACGAACGCCGCGCATTGGGATGCCGGGGATCATTCAGATCCTCGAAAGGGTGGCTGAGCTCTGGCGCACGGAGCGGCAGAAACTGGAGCAAGATTCAGATGTCACCATCGAGGCCCTGACCCACCATTTTCAGCCTCATCCCGGCAGCCTGCCTGACATGGTGTTGGTGCAAAACGCCTACCAGCAGTTGACGGAGATGTACGACGACCTGTGGGGAGGGTTCGGTAACGTTCCCAAGTTCCCCATGCCCCTTTACCTCACCTTTCTTCTCCGCTTCTGGAAGAGGAGCGGCAATGGCGCATCTCTTGCCATGGTGGAGCATACTCTCCGCATGCTCCGCCGGGGTGGGATATACGACCAAATCGGTTTCGGCTTCCACCGCTACGCCGTCGACCGGCAGTGGCTTGTCCCCCACTTCGAAAAAATGCTCTACGATCAGGCCCTCATAGCCATTGGGTATCTGGATGCCTTCCAGGCGACCGCTGTTCCCTTTTACCGGCAGGTGGCGGAAGAGGTTTTCGCCTACGTGCTCGGGGAGATGACCTCACCGGAGGGGGGCTTCTTTGCCGGGCAGGACGCCGACACGGAGGGGGAGGAGGGGAACTACTACATCTGGACGCCGGCCGAAATCGCGGCCGCCATCGGTCATGACGAAGCGCAGGTTTTCTGCCGACTCTTCGACGTCACCGAAAAGGGAAATTTCGAGGGGCGGAACATCCTCCATCTCCCCTTTCCCCCTGAGACCTTTGCGGCCAGGGAAGCGATACTCACCGAGGTGCTCACCGCCGACTTGGAACGATGGCGGCATACGCTCCTCAAGGTGAGGAGAAACCGTATCCGTCCGTTCCGGGACGAAAAAGTGCTTACCGCCTGGAACGGCCTCATGATCGCTGCCTTGGCGAGGGGGTACGCCCTTTCCGGCGAGGAGCGCTTCCTGGCGGCAGCGAAGCGGGCCGCAGCCTTTATCGGAACAAGACTGACCTCCCCCGGCGGCAGGCTCATGCGCAGTTTCCATTTGGGAGAGGCCTCCGTACCCGCCTTCCTCGATGATTATGCCTTTTTTGTCTGGGGGCTCATCGAACTTCACCAGGTGACCCTTGAGCCTGAATTCCTCGACAGCGCACGTTTCCTGGCCGACGAGATGCTACGCCTCTTCCACAGCGGAAAGGGCGGGCTCTATGAAACCGGCCTCGACAGCGAACAACTCCCCGTGCTACGGCAGAGCGCCCGTGACGGAGTCCTTCCATCAGGCAACAGCGTGGCTGCCTTTGACCTGTTCCGCCTTGGTCGGATTACCGGTGATGGCCGGTTCCTTGAGTCGGGCGAGGCCGTTGTCCGGACCTTCATGGGGGATGTCACCCGGCAGCCGCTCGTCTCCCTCAATTTCCTCTCAGCCTCTGACTATCACCTGGGGCCGGAGGTGACGGTTACCCTTGCGGGAAATAGGGAAGAGTTGGGGGGGATGCTTGATGCCGTCCACCGCCGTTTCATTCCGAATCTGGCCCTCCGTTATGGAGGCGAAGGTGGAGAGTACCCGACTGTCGGCGGCCTCCCCACCGCCTACGTCTGTGCCAAGGGTGCCTGTCGGCCGTCGGTGACCAGGGCTGATGCGCTCGGAGCGCTGCTCGATGAGCTAGGATAATGTCGACATGAGTCCTTCTCCGCAGAAAGAACCGACAATTGAGCCAAGTTACATCCGTCTTCACAAGAGCGGTGAGCTCGCCAGGCGTGTCGAGGCCTTCCTGGAAATCCTTGCCGACTGTACCCTCTGCCCATGGCACTGCCATGTCAACCGTCTCGAAGGAGAAAAAGGGGTGTGCCGGGTCGGGGCACTACCAATGGTTTCCAGTTATGGCCCACATTTCGGCGAGGAGCGCCCCCTCGTGGGGGTGCACGGCAGCGGCACCATCTTCCTTACCTACTGCAACATGAAGTGCGTCTTCTGCCAGAACTACGATATCAGCCACCTGGGGGAGGGACGTGAGGTGCAGGTTGACGAACTGGGGGAGATGATGTTGTCACTCTGGCGCCAGGGATGCCACAACATCAATTTCGTTACCCCCTCCCACCAGGCCGCTCAGATCCTTACGGCGCTGCCGTACGCCATCGATCGGGGGCTCAACATCCCTCTCGTCTACAACTGCGGCGGCTATGAAGAGCCGGCAACTCTGCGCCTTCTCGACAGTATCTTCGACATCTACATGCCCGACTTCAAATACGGCGACAGTGCGACGGCACTTCTGCTCTCCGGCATCCCCCACTATGTCGTAACAGCCAAAGAGGCCCTGAAGGAGATGCATCGCCAGGTAGGGGACCTGGTCATGGACGAAAGGGGGATTGCCGTACGCGGCCTCCTCGTCCGGCACCTGGTCTTGCCTGCCGGACTCGCCGGCACCCGCCAGGTAATGGAATTTATCGCCCGGGAGATATCTCCCGACACCTACGTCAACATCATGGACCAGTACCGCCCCTGCTTCAAGGCCTCTGAGCACCCGTCGATGAACAGGAGGATAACCAGCGGTGAATTCGATGAAGCGGTGGCAATAGCCCGGGAAGAAGGGATCCTCAGACTGGACGGAATCACAGTATGATAACGGCGACGATGCAAGTGGTCGGTCTTCATGTTGCGGAGGGTCTCGTGGCGGTGGGCCAAATCACCGGCCTTGTCGCATTCTTCGCAGTTGTGGTATGTTTAAAGAAGCAAGCGCAGCATCGTTTCAGGCGATGTTGATCGTGGACTTGAGGAGGAGACAGTGAAACAGCTCATCATCAAATGGATTATAAACAGCACGGCACTCCTCGTGGTTGCCCATGTTGTTTCGGGGGTCACCCTCGATAACTGGATGACCGTCTTTGCCGCTGCCGTTGTCCTGGGATTGCTCAACGCCTTCCTCCGGCCGGTGCTCATATTTCTCACCCTGCCGGTGACGGTCCTCACCCTCGGCATTTTCACCCTCTTCATCAACGCCTTCCTCTTTTACCTTGCGTCCCACCTTGTTCGCGGATTTCATGTTGCAGGCTTCGGGCGGGCCTTTATAGCTGCGCTCGTCTTCAGCATCGTCAGCTTCCTGTTGAGCCTGTTTATCGGAGCCAATGGCAGGAGATAAAAGTGGGAAAGAGGTGTGAATAGGAGGTTGCAAGCGAACTAAAAGAAAAGGCCTGTTTGACGGGCCTTTGCTATGTCATGAAGGTACAAAAAACGTTGAGCACGGCACGCAGGTTGATTAAAGCATGAGGATCTTTTCGCGGAAAATCAGGATTTCGAAGGCGAGCACGGCCTTTGCCAGCAGCCGGTGCAGTTCGACGAATCGTTCTCCGAGGTCCGTTTCTCCACCTTCCACGTAGAGGATCATAACCACCCGCCCCGAGACGACGAGGGGGAGAAGTAACGCTGCTTTGGGCTTTTCTCCCCCCATGGCGTTTATCATCAGGTCGTTCTCCGGGGTATCGGGAATCGCGCCGAGATAGTAACCCATACCGTCTGCCACGGTCTTGAGCACCGACTGGTCGATGAAAGGGATGACCAGTTTTTCGAAATCCCCGATCGTTTCTCCTCGGTATACCCCTTTCCAGCCGAAGGCCGCATCTCCCCTGATCACAAACAGGGCTACCCGTTCGAATTCCTGGCCCAGGTAACCGATGAGGATGCCGGCGATTTCCTCCCGGTCCCCGACCTTGGCAAGGGTTTGGGAGACATTGTCGATGGAGTAGTGACCGACCCGTTTGACCCATTCTTCATGATCGATAATCTCGACCTCTTCCAGTTCATCTTCATTGATTTTTGTAAAAGTCGGGGAGTTTGACGGGGCTGATGCCGGGACATATGGCGTTTCCATCCTTGCCGGAGCGGGACGCGGAACAGTGGTCGCCGGTTTCGCTGTCATCTTTTCCTCTTCTATCCGCCTGATGATCTGCGCGTAGCGGCGGTCGACCTCGTAGTCATAGTATTTCCCCAGCGCCTGGACGAGCCGCACCTCCGGGGCTGTGACCGGATTGATGATGAATCCGGTAATGAAGGAAATCTCGTCGATGGCTTTCAGGTCGGCGGGATCGGACATGACCAGGTAGAGGCGCTTCTTGTCGCGATGGATAGGGATCACCCCGTAGGTAAGGGCGATATTGCGGGGAATCAACCTGATGATCTCAGGGGGGATCGTCAGGAGACGGTCTGCGTCGATAAAGGGAACGGCCAGCTTCTTGCTCAGGAACCGGGCGAGGTCGTCCTCCCGGACATAGCCCAGTTCGATCAGGCTTGTGCCGATCTTCCCTCCGTACAAGACCCGGTTTTTCAGGGCTTCGTCGAACTGTTCCCTGTTAATCAGCCCGGCATCGAGCAGCATGTCCAAAAGAGTGATGCCCATAATTCCCCCCCGTGGTGGTGCCAGCCTGCTCCGGCTGGTATTGGCAGCTTATCCTCTGTGTCTTTTTCCTGTCAACGACTATTGGCCGGCCGTCTGCATATCGGCGGAGGTGGCGGCCAGGAGGCATTTGTCGGCGCGTTTCATGCGCTTTATTTCCATTTCTCTCTTGCCGGCGCTACTCCGCGTGTGGCCGCTTTCCAGATACACCAATCGACTTGGCCGGCGACTGCGAAAATACTTCGCTCCCTGCCCATCGGCATGCTGTCGCAGGCGCCTTTCGACATCGGTGGTGATACCCGTGTAGAGCGAGTCGTCAGAACATTGAATGATATAGACGTGCCAATTCATATTACGATTTGCTTGAGCAGTTTTCAACGGTTGAGGTCACGGCGGCCAGAAGCGGCAACGGGAAAGTGCAAGAGGGACGCGCATATCCGCTGGATATGGATAGTCGCGCCCCTCCGTTCCTGCATAATCGGTTGACGGGGGAATCGGCGCCTACCAGTTCTCTCCGAGCAGCTCGAAGTGGGCCTGTGCATGGTCGCATGCCGGGCATTTTGCCGGGGCTTCGGCCCCTTCGTGAAGATAACCGCAGTTGCGGCAGCGCCAGACCACAGGCGCTTCCCGCTTGAATACGCGGTTGTTCTCGATGTTGGCCTTCAGCTCAAGGTAACGCTTTTCGTGCTGCTTTTCCGCCACGGCAATGGCCGTGAAAACAGCGGCGATCTGGGGGAACCCTTCTTCCCCGGCCACCTTGGCAAAACCGGGGTACATCTCCGTATGCTCATAGTGCTCGCCGCCTGCCGCCTCCTTGAGGTTATCTATGGTCGAACCGATCACCCCGGCCGGAAATGCAGCGGTAATCTCCACCGCGCCACCTTCAAGTAGCTTGAAGAGCCGCTTGGCGTGCTCCCTCTCCTGGTTGGCCGTCTCCTCGAATATGTCCGCTATCTGGACAAAGCCTTCCGCCTTCGCCTTGGCTGCAAAATACGTATAGCGGTTGCGCGCCTGGCTTTCGCCGCAAAATGCCGTGAGGATGTTTTTTTCAGTCTGCGTTCCCTTGATGCCCATGGTAATGCTCCCTTCTCTGTCTGGAATTGGTATGCCGGCATTGTAGCATGAAAGAAATGTAGACAGAACCATTTAACGCCGCCGGCGCGGGTATGAGGGGAAGTTTTCACCCTGCTGAGGATTAACTCAGCTGCTTTGGGCGGTAGAAGGCAACGGCATTTTCATAAAGGACCTTTCTTGCCGTCTCTTCGCCCAAGGCCTCGGCGGTCAGGAGCAGGTCATCATCCGTGTAGGGCCTGGGGGCACGGGTGGAGGGGAGGTCGGTGCCGAACATCAGCGCGTCCTGATTGACGGCGCAGATTTCCCTCAATGCCCCCTTCACCTCAAAATCCACGCGGCTGTAACCGGTTGCCTTGACGCGCACACCACGCTCGACCAGGGAGAGGAGGGTGGTGAAGCCGTCTTTGGACAGTCCCAGATGGTCGATGCTGACAGCGGGGAGTCTGACGAGGGTGTCATGCAGATCGGGGAGATCCCCGGAGTCGACGTACAATTCCACATGCCAACGAGCAAGGTCGTAGATCCGCATCGCCAGCCCTTCGAGATTCTCAACCTTTTCTGAACCGCCGCGCTTGAGATTAAAGCGGACTGCCCGCACCCCCAGCTCGTTCAGCCTCAGCACCTCCTCGTCGCTGACCGAGGCCGGCAACTGGGTCACCCCGACAAAACCGGGGCCGAGCTTTTGCAGCGCGTCTATCAAATAGGACTGGTCCAGGGCTTGGAAGGAGCCCGAGACGATTGCCCCACCCGCAATGTTCATGCTTTTGGTGCGTTCCAGATAATCTTCACAGGTAAAATCATCGGGCAAGTAGCCGTTGTTTGGAACCAGGGGAAAACGCTTGTCGATAATATGGAAATGGCTGTCGAAAACCTTGAAAGTCCGCAATTTACTGTCTGTGGGCATGTCGATTTTCCTCGCGATAATAATTCTGCTGTGAACCTATTGCGGCGAGTCCGTTTTTGAAGCGCTATTTTGTGAAAAATCTGATTGCATCTTTTACAATTTCAAAGAGATCAGGATCTGCATTCCTTAAGGTACTTCCGTACATATCGAAACCGGAATACTCCGTATAATCCCCGCCCGAAGCAGATTGTGCGTATTTTTTGCGTTGTTGCCGTTCTTGCTCTGCTGCTTCATCTTTTTTGAGCTGTTCCTGACGTTCCTGCTGAAGGAGTTTTCCGCCGGCTTTCATCCATTCGAAAAGGTGCCTGAGTTCACCACCGTCGAGCCATACTCCGTGATCTTTACAGCGATCGACAATGACACCGCTCTTTGTCCCGAAATTGACGCGGTTCATCATTTTCAAGCAAATCGGGCATTTGATGTAGGATACACCGTAGTCATGGGCTCTCATGCTGTTGATATTGTCCAGCTGGCTTCTGTTGATGGTAAATACGTTGGAGACCGTTGCTTCCAGAAGCGCTTCCAGTTCCCCCGGATCAAAAAAGAGCCCCAGGCATTCATCGCATCGTTCGATCAAAAACCTGCCGTCTATCTTCAGATCAATGGTCCTCAGCCTGATATTGCACCTTGGGCAGATGCGTTCCGATTCAGTTTCATGGGTCGTATAGTAGTGAACCCCTTTAAGGTCGGTATCATTTCGGCTTCCGCAATAATCGCATTGTATCGAGTCAGGCGGCAGGGGTGCCGAACAGTTGCAGCAATTGGCCACATTGCCTCCTGTGGGTTCTATTATTTATGAAAAACCGAAAGTTCGTAAAACTTATATCATGCGGATCAAAATCAGATAAATTCGGATAAAGGCGGATTAAACCTTTTTTCCTGTTAAATCAGATTCTTATCAGAATTTATCCGCAGTTATCCGCGAGAAACGGTTTCCTGTTTGGTTCCGTCTTCGCCGGCTTAGGATTATTCCGGCAACGGTGGAGGTGTCGACTTGAACAACGTTTCAAATTCACCGAATAATGCGGCTATCTTCCATACGTCCATGCCTTCCGTCCACATGAGGGTTTCTTTTGTTATGGCGCCTTTTTTTATGTAACCGGTGATTGTATCTTTATCAAAAGGGCCTGCCTGCTTGCCATTTTTCCCAACATAATACTTGATATCCGTTTCTTGCCGGGGCAGGGGAGGAGGCGGCGGTGCGCTGTGCGACGGTTCCTGCGGGTTGGTCACCATCTTTCCCAGCTGGCTCGCCATGGCAAAACCCATTCCCATGCCTATTCCAGCCGAGGCATCCCCGCCCGGATTATTTGCTGCGGCTTCCAAGGCATTTGCGCTCTGGAACTTCAGGAAGTTATCCAGGTTGCCGATAATTCCCATGCTGCTTTTTTTATCCAGTGCCTCTTCAACTTCCTGGGGGAGGGAAATATTCTCAACCAGAAGTTTTGTCATTTCAAGGCCGTATTCCAGAAATTCAGGGGCAATTTTTCCGGTCAGGTAAGCCGACAGTTCATTATAATTGGCGGCCAGGTCAAGGACCGGGATTTTACTTTCCCCGAGCATATCCGAGAATCTGGTTACAATCAGGTTCTTCAGCTGTTCGGATACGTCGTTAAGTGTGAAATGTCCGCCTGTTCCCACTATTTCTTTTATGAATTTTGCCGGTTCGCTGACCCTGACAACATACGTTCCGAATGATCTCAGCCGCACGGGTCCGAATTCCGAGTCGCGGAGTATGACAGGGTTTTTTGTTCCCCATTTGAGGTTGGTAAAATTCCTGGTGTTTATAAAATAAACTTCGGCTTTGAAAGGGCTTTGAAATCCGTATTTCCAGCCCAGGAGGGTGGTAAGGACAGGGAGGTTTTTGGTTGTCAGCCGATGCTGGCCGGATGTAAACACATCGGCAATCTGTCCCATGTTCACAAAAACAGCGACCTGTGATTGCCGGACGGTCAGCTGTGCGCCATACTTGATCTCATTTTCAAACCTCGGAAACCTCCAGACCATTGTATCGCTTGAATCGTCAGTCCATTCGATGACGTCGATAAATTCCGCTACGGCTTTTTCCCATAAACTCATGTTATCTCCCCTGTTTGTGAATCATTGAAACTGAATTGTATATCCGCTTGTCGGGCTTTGCTACGGCTCACAAATACTGAACAGCCACCATCTCCCCCCTTTGCGTCTGCCCCGAGGCTGCCTGTCGAAATAGATCTTCATAGTGCAGTCGGATGTTGTTACTACCTCGTACCAGTGCTTGCGCACATACAATTCGGGGCTGCCATGGCTGCATTTCCCGGTCTCGCGCCAGGTGTGCAGCACAGCCGCTATCTCCACGGTCTGGCCCCGCCATACGAACTCGCGCGGGAGACCCGGTTCCCCGGCTGCCATGCGCGAGGTGTCGCATGTGGCGACAACGGGTATGATGACTTCACTGACGAATCGCTCGGGCATGATCGCTGCTCATATGGGTTCAAGTCGTGTAGTACGTCTCCTCGCTGTACTCTTCGGTCAGGTCGCAGCCCCAGACCATTTCAGAATATGAATTAATAACATATTCGCAAGTTGTTTTGAACCGCTTTATATCTGCAAAATGGCATGGGATCACCTTCAACCCCTGCTTCTTACTTCCAGAGATCATAGCCAAGGTTCAGCATCAGAGCCGATGTGCTCAGGATGACGATCTGGATTGTGGTGCGCTTGTACTTGTAGCCGATTGCCGGAACGACGCCGAGTCCGATGCCGTCCTTGTTCACCGGGATCTTGTTCTCGTATGGCGGAAAGTAGCCTATTATCGCTCCGATGGTGAGTTTGAGAAACAGGTTCTCATCTGTTGAACCGTAAATGAAGCGCTTGCCGCCGTACAAATAGCCGCAGGGCTGGTAGTAGGAATTACTGAAGACCGCGCCCCCCAGTTCCCAGCGCGATGACGACTCCCATTCCACGCCGGTGAACCAGGGGTAGGGATTACGCCTGGGATTGGAGCTGTAGTGATAGATGTACGGGCCGAAATTGACCTGAACGAGGTCGCCTTCGCTGAATACCCCGGCGTTGAGCTCGGCAGCATCCATTGAAATAAAAAGGCATAATGAGCAGAACAGCAGGATCGAGCGCATAATGTATCCTTCCCTTGTATGGGTTAAGTATAACAAACTGCGCTCTATTTATTTTTTTCCCCGAATCCACCCGCAAAGTCAATGACGCACATGTTTCCGAAGCGGGGATGGGGACCGCAGGCGACGCCGGCCTTACCGAAGGCCCTGCGAAAGGTGTTCTTCCGGTGCCCCCGTCCCGGCACACCGTCGTCGATGATGAGCTGCATCACCATAAGCCTGGCTTCTGCCGGACCGTAGCCGACGTTTTCGCCGATCTCACCTTGCCATTCCCCTTGTCGCTCAATCCGCTCGCGCATGCCGCCGCTTTTACCCTCGTGGCCGATCGCACCGGACGCTTCCTGCTCATCGGCGAGCTCTGCCGACGCCGCGGCCAGCCCCTCCGACCAGCTGAGCGGAGGAAGCGACTTCTGGCGGGAGAGGAAGCGGATCGCCTCGTCGACCGCCTTTACCCCTTCCGTAGTTTGCACGAGGGTAGGGGAGTTGCCGAGACGATAGTTCTTGCCCCGGAACTGCCGGCGGAACTCCCTGATAAATCCGGCATAGGCCTGCGGATTGGTGCGGGCAAGGTTGATCTCGGCCAGCACCTCTTTGGCAGGCGGCTCCCCGTGGGCCGTCGCTGCATTGAAGAGGAGAAAGAGTATGCAGATTGTCTTAAATGCTTTACTGATCAAGGCCTTTTAGCTCCGTAAGAAAGAAGGCATCGATGCACTTTTTCATCGCGAATGTGACGTTTACCAATGTCCCTCCATCTCTCCCTGCACTTCACGGGTCTGTTTTTTGAAATAATCCCTATCTGTCAATGTTTGCTACAGTCAGCCGTGAAACACAAACGAGTTTATCCTGTTCATTATAAATCCTGATTTCCCATATTTGAGTCGTGTTTCCCACATGGATCGGCTTCGTTACGCCTGTTACCCACCCATCGTTTACCGGTCTTATGTGATTTGCGTTTATTTCGAGCCCGACAATACTCTTCTTTTCCCGGTCTACGCATAATGTTGCCGCGACACTTCCCAGGGTTTCGGCCAGGACAACCGATGCCCCGCCATGGAGTATGCCTGCCGGCTGTTTTGTTCTTTGATCAACCGGCATCCTGGCTTTCAGATAATCGTCGCCAATCTCCAGATATTCAATGCCGAGATGATCGATCAATGAGTTTTTTGATCTCTCTTTGATTTGATCCAATGTTGGTTTGGTTTTCCACAGAGTCATATTAATTCCTTATACAAAGGGTTATGTGTTCACAATTTCCTTTGTTCTTCATGCTCGCCTTGTAGGTCTACTACGTCCCGTCAGTCTTTAGGAACCGCCTGGTGTGGACCCGAATGCCCGGTGGGGTGGATTCTGGAGGGTAAAACCCCAGACAATCCGAAGATTTTCAGTCCTGTTTTTCTCTTAGAACGCGTTTGCCACCAAAGCAATGAACTGTGCGTGTTCCCGCTAAGCCCTCGCCCGCATGGGCTATTCCTTTCGGGATAAAATATTCTTGTCCCACACCAAGAGAGATTCGCTGCTGGTCAATAATCAGGGTGTACTGCCCTTGAAGCACAGCCAAGTATTCATCGTAATCATGAGTGTGTTCTTGTGACACACGCTGCGTGCAGCATTTCCAGAAAGCGACTTGGCTCCCGTCCGCACCATCAAAGACATATCCTTCAATCTCCTCGGTGTGTTGGGAAGCGCTTGGGATTTTGTTGAGGGGATGCTTCATGAACTCAGGGAAATCATTCATCTCTCTTCCTTCCAGGCTTTTCTTTTGTTCAACGGGGCCGCCGTTGACCCGTCCGGGCAGCATTATCGCGGTCGGCGTCAGCCTTTCCCTTATCTCTTCGAAGCCAGACGCAGCAGCACCATTCCCGATTCCTGGTCAAGTTCGCGGGTCGCATCGACGCCGAGTATCTCGGTAATGACGACTTCCAGCACCAGGAAGGCCTCGCTGTCGCGGCGCAGGCAACCGGCCCGGACGCAGTCGTGCTTGGCGTAGGCGCCGTGAAAGTGGACCTTGGGCTGGTCCCCATGCCAGAAGATCGTGCCGAAGCCGGTCGCCTCGTGGCTTTCGGTCAGTTCGCGCCAAACCGGCACCGGCGGCATCGCCTCGGTTTCGGGGCCGACCACGTAGCCCCCTTTTCTGATCCCGCCGACCATACTGAAACAGGCGGCCCGCAGGTTTTCCCGGCGGGCAATCGTCTCCAGGCCGCCCAGCACATCATCGCCATCATTGAAGCGGGCGACGATGATCCGCCCAGGTTGTCCTACTTGATATTCCATTATCCACTCCTCTGGTCAATGCTGCTGATTTAATGGGGCAGCCCTGGAAAGCCTAAGAGGGCAGCCTTTGACAGGAGACAAACAGCTGCTCTTAAACACTTATTTTTACCGAAATGTCCTGTGTCAAAGGGTTGATCCCTCTGCTTCCTTGGTGGCATTTTGAGGCCGTACAAATGGTTATAAAAGCAGTGTACTTAGGTCGATAGGTGTGCAACAACGCTGCCGACTCCGATAGCCCATATTGTTTCAAATGCAGAGCTGAGAAAAATACGAGTACGCGCAGTTAATGTTTTTACCATAGGCACCTTCCTAATGTTGTTTTGATCCGAAGGAATCAATCTGATACTGATGTAACGCAACAAAAAAAGCAGAAGGGCTACAGAGCCAACAAACGTCACAGGGATCGTCACTCCCCCACCTATCACCCCTATCGGCCTAAATACACTCCTTTCCTATTTCTGCTCAACGTGGGAGAGCACAGCGGCGGAGCGTAGCGAAGACCGCTGCTGCACTTAGTTATACTTTTTCTTATTTTATGATGAGTTAATAAAGTTACAATGTATCTTTGCTTATATTCTTGATTTGGATGCCTATTGTAGAGACTGCATCTGAGATTCTCTCAGTATAATTACTTAACTCTTCAGCTGATTTTCTTAATGATTGGGTATCTTCACCGACAGCATACAACCTATGATCAAAGCTATTTTTCAGATGCTTGATCTCCATGTAGATGTTAGAGCAAATCATGAGTATACCAACCAACACCAGCAGTATGAATATCAACAATACAATCATCCAGTTCACAGTCTTATCCTCTTTCTTTTCAATTCAAGGAATATGTCGATGCAGTAGAGAAGTCGATTAAATGCATCTTGCTTTTTTGCGGCTATACCTAGCCTTATGCCATCAGGACATGTGATCCATGCTTCTCATGAACGAGGATACCAGCCGTTAGTATTCCGCTCTGGAAGTGGAATGTTGTTCTTAGATAGGTGCTCTTTGAATTTGTCTTCAGCTGTCGGTCCCCACCCATCCCAGTTACCGTTCCAACAGGCGTCGCAGACGATCATTTTGTAGCTTGCTATATATTTCCCAGTCCAATTTTGGGGGCCAAGTTGAACAGACGTATTACAAATATCGCAAGAATACGTACTCTTAGCATTTTCCATTTTGGTTCTCCTTTGTCTGTATAACTCTTATAAGGCCCCTGTTAGTCAATAGGCAAAATGGTGCCTAGCCGATTTTGAGTCGTTTTCTTTGATGAATCTACCTCTGCATCTTATCCGTTCTGACTTTATTTCCAATAACTGGGTCAGGAA
>Ga0074193_1000145_pt1 | contig 131078 bp, 80 predicted proteins | sample EPASupsiteHSE605_FD_64523 | JGI IMG/M metagenome (GOLD analysis project Ga0074193, IMG submission 64523) | Bioremediated contaminated groundwater from EPA Superfund site, New Mexico - Sample HSE6-05 | ecosystem: Environmental > Aquatic > Deep subsurface > Groundwater > Contaminated ... | reverse complement strand
TACTTATGCTCCCTAATACCATAAAAATGAGGTGAGAAAACTGAAATTTTCGGTTTTTGCTTTTTTATCAATTTAGAGAATTTACATTTATTCAAAAAGTGATTTAAACGCAGAAAAGTGATGTCATTTCACTTTTTGTTTTTTTAAGGTTTTGGGGAAAATATTGTGGCTTTTGTTACTGTTTGAATTGTTTGAGTATTTTTTGGAACATGAATCATACAAAATAGAGTTAAATATTCAAAAAGAATTGATTTCTGAGATAATTAGAATTACTGAAGGCTCAGTGTCATGTATTAAATGGATTTATAAAATTAAATATATTTTTTGCCCAGTTTATTAATTAGAATAATGATGCTATGACTATACATTCAGAAAAGTAGTAAATAAATTTTTTATCCTAAAAATAGACAATACTGCAACTAATAATTATTCTGTGTTTTGCTCAGATTCTTTCTTGGTGACAAGCTATATGATTTGCTTTTTTCCTTTTTGGATTTGTTTTGATACTTTTCTAGATTTATTGACAAAAATGGGGGCGGCCCATTTGTGGACTTAATAAGAAGGCTATCTATTCTTTTAATCTCTTCAATAAAAGACTCTGCTTTTTCGCCCAATATCAATAAACCCTTTTCTAATTGATATTTAGGATCTTTGGATTGGATTTGCTCAATCAGTCTAGAGATCACTTCGTTCTCTTTCTCAAGACTATTAATGATTTCGATACTCGATTTAACTGGGATCGGACTTGAATGCGAACTAGAAGTTCTATTCATTGTTGATTTAATTGACACATGACTTTTTGGAGGTACTTGAATGCCTGTAAGGATATTTGTATTAGGGATAGCAGGTAATAGTTTATGAACAGTAAGAGCAGTAATTCCATTATTACCTCTCAAATCTAATTTCTTGAGAGGGATATCAATCAAACTGTCTTTAACTTCTTCTATAAACTTGTAGGTAAACTCATTATCTCGGAAATCCAATGAATTAAGACACACTATATTTGATCCCTTGGCCCCAGATAGTGATGTTTTCCAGTCATAATCTGATTGAACAAAAAGATGAAATGATAAAAGAGACCTAAAAGCGATCGATGACTTATCAGTCAACTTACATTGTCGACATTGCAATTTTACCACAGATTGCTTACGAAGAGCCCTTCCTAATCTCTCAAATCCTTTATCTCCAAGTGGTACATCGCAGAATTTAATCACTCTTAAGTTAGAATTGCCATAAATGCATGACGATAGCAAATCTAAATCACTAAACTTGAATGGAATTGATCTAAACTTCAGTAACTCGATTGATTTATCGTTTTCTATCATTTTAATAACTGTGTTCACAATCAAAGTCGTGACTTCTTTGGCTTTTAACGCAGCAGACGCTTCAAGAGAACATGGAATCTGATTTGCTTGATCTTTCGGGTTTTTCTCCTTCATTTCTTCAATTCGCCTATATGTTTTAACAAATAAATCATAATTAAACCCAATACCTTTAATTCCTCGAAGTCCGTTAACTTTCAAAGTCTTGATCAAAGAGTTGAAAACATCTTCAGAGATCCTAGAAACATCAAATGAATATTTAGATTTATAACATTTCCCAATCTTCTCAATCTCAGCCCTAGTTAATAGTTTAACATTTTTCATCAAGATTGTCACTTTTCTTTTCATTGACCATATTGCCCATTTCTTCTCCGAACCACTATTGTATTATATTAACCAGTCTCTCATTATTATTAATCCAAAATCATCAGGTGGAAAAACCCATCGTTTTAACTGCTCAAAAAGCGGTTATGACGGGCCACAATGCAACCAGTCCAATCCAACAAGGTTTTCATCAAGAACATCAACTACGCTACAACCAACGAAACTCTTGGTAAGGCCATGGAATCTTTCGGTGCTCTCGAAACCGTTTTTCTCCTTACTGAAACAATCAGGGGAGTTAAGCGCTCACGTGGTATTGGTTTTGCTGTTTTCGTAAATCCAGCAGACTGCAAGAAGTGCATTGATTCCAAACAATTGGCACTCGATGGCCGTAACATCCTCTTTTCTGAAGCCCGCCCACCAAGGCCAAAGGTTACTGCTTTCTTCGGGAAACTCGCTGATTCAGTTGATGAACCAAAGATCCTTACTCTCTTAAAGAAGGAAGAAGTTGAATCTGTTAAGATCATTCCAAAGAGGGAACGCCCATCTGGTTTTGCATTCGTTACCTTCAAGAATGCTGATTTCTGCGCTAAGGCAATCGATTCTCTTAAGGCTGCCAAGCTTGATGGAGCTGAAATCATTGTCCGCTTTGCTCGCCCACCAAGGAACAACAGAAGGAGGTTCAACAGGAAGCCCACAGGCCCAAGGCGTGCACAAAAGGCTGAGTAATTTCTAAAATTGCAGAATTTTGGCTATATTTTAAATGTTTCATAAGCTTCGTGACAAATTAAACCCATCAACTCTATCTGGAGCTCTTGACATTATTGTGGTTGAGCATCCAGATGGTTCTTTAAGGTCATCGCCTTGGCATCTTCGATTTGGAAAGCTTGGTTTGATACATCACACAGATAAAGTCATCTCCGTTGTTATTAATGAGCAAGAGGCTCCTTTTTATATGTATGTTGATAAATCTGGAAAAGGACAATTTTTTGCCTCTCAATCAGAAAAAAATACTAGTGAAGAATCGATATCTTACCCATCTGTCTCCGTTTCTCCTGTAAAAATAACTGCTGGAGATGTAAGAAGTCTATTAAATCCTTCATCACCAAAAACAGTCTCAAAATCAACTACCCAACTGGATACATTTCTAACTCGAGACAGCTCAGTAGATCTTGAGGCAAGTCTTGATTTTGAAGATCCAGATCCTCTCCCTATATCTACGGTTCATTCTTCACTTGATCTTGCACAGTCAGTTCATACTAAAAGATGTTCTGATTGTGACTTGAATATTGGGGAGAACTCTAGCTCTCCCGTTCCTTCAGCTTTGCTTCTCCAAACAATTAGACCATGGTTACAAAAAGGAAGAAACATGGTTACTTTTACAGTATCCTCTTTGATTCAAGGACCAAAAACTATTATTGCCCTTCTATATTTATGGACAACCGATATTCGTGTTGTTATATCTGATGTTGATGGGACTGTTACATCATCTGATCTTTTGGGGCATGTTTTGCCTTCTATAGGAAGAGATTGGACTCATCCGGGTCTAGCTCGGTTGTATTCATCAATTGCTATTCACGGGCTTCAGTTTTTGTATTTATCATCAAGACCAATTGGCGAGGCCCCATTAACTAGAAAAACTCTTCAAATGATCGAACAAGATGGATTTAAGCTCCCTGATGGTCCTCTTATCACATGCCCTGATAGAATGATTCCTGCAATTACCAGAGAAGTAGTCTTAAGGAAACCTCATGAGTTCAAAATCCCCACATTGCAAGCCATATGCGATCTCTTTACTCCTTATCCGCAGCCTTTTGTGTTTGGGTTTGGAAATAGAAAAACAGATGTTATGTCATACACGCGAATAGGTTTACCAGAAGATAAAATTCTTTTATTTGATACCCACCACAAAGTGTTGGATTCAAATGGAAAAGAGCTTTATCCATCAATTTCCTCGATTATTCGCAAAGTTCCAGACATTCTAGGTGACTCAATTCCTGTAGAATAAATCAATCTTTATATTTATTAGGCTAAGCCTCCAATGAGCTTACGGATTTGAATGAGCTGATAGGTTTGCTGATCATTCATTTTGAGACTTGTACAAAACTTAACAAGTGCCTCTAAGTATTCTCTGTTCTCCTCGATATGATCAAGTAAAAGAACAAGAAGTTGTAGAGCTGATGTACAAATAATGGATGCTGATGATATTCCGAGATCGTTGAAAAATTCGATTTGATCGGATACATCATGAATTGACATTGGTATCAAAGAATTTGGGCTCATTAAAACCTCTGTTACTTCATCATATCGATTCTCATCAAGAAGACAATATATCTCGCAAATCTTAAGTAAAACCTGAATTTTTTGTCCATTATTATCGTTAGATATATTCATCTCATTTGTTGTTTCAATTACAGACTTTCTTCCTCTCTGATCTAGCTTATCTGATGATGACAATACTGCAAAAGCAAAAATGTGGGAGATTCTGATTGCATTTTGTGTTCCTAACTTGATTGATAAAACAGATGTGATTGCGTGAATATCTAATAATTGATTGATAGAAAAATAATTGATGAAAGGAACCAATTCATCAGCAAACTTTAATGCCTTTTCATTCCATGACAAAGCAAACAATACTTTCAATGGTAATACTGGAGAATCTTCATTTGATAATCTTTCGCTGAGCAAAGTTTTAGCTTGTTTGTTGGATATTGCAACAGATTCTTGAATTGCTATTGTGGAAGAGATTTCTGAAAGATACTTTGTTAAAACAGATGAATCATCAGTAAGTGCTAAATAATTAATTGACTCTTTGATCATGGTCTGTGGCAAACTTTGAACCATTGAATAAACCATTTCTGATAAATATGGTACATGATCAACAACCCCGATAAGTTTAATTGCCAAACACAAGTGGGTTAAAGCAATTGGATCTTGGACATTCTTCATTAACTCAGATATGCACATTTGGTCTTGTTGCGATAGTAACAAGAATAATGAATATAACAATCCGTTACTAGGGTCGCACTCAATAATCCGAGACTTTTCTTGTTGGATTGTTAATTTTATATCATTTAATTTCTGCGATATTTGGTTGTCGGAACAAGACCTCAGAGGCGCAAATAAATAAAATAGAAAATCTTCTACTGTAACCACAAATGAACTATGGTTCGATAGACTCTCCCCATATAAAATATCGTAACATAACTGTTGGAATGCTGCCATTGATTTCGACTCTGGTTGATTCATACGCTTTTGGTCCTCGTTAATTGGGATGTCTTTATCCCAATAACCATTATATAAGGCCAAAAAATCATTTGGTGATGATATAATCCCAGAAAATCCACTTCTAATGGCGAACCAATTATAAATCCATTCCATCGGTCCTGCATTGATTTTTGAGGGTAAGATGGCACCAAAATGATTCTTTGAGTATTGAAAAGCCCTTTCTTTGGTAGGCCCGCTAAAACTATCCATAATACGCTGATAAAACTGTTTCTGAAGAAACCTTACTGTACTAGAAACTCGATCCTTTACAGAACAATGCTGACCAATCTCTTGTAAAGCCAAAAATAAATCCCTGATTATTGAATCCTCTGAATAATAATCAAGGCAATTAGAAATAAACTGACCTGGATCTGTTGCAGCATCATTGCTAGGGAGACGATTCATCTTCTTCGCAATTTCTTGAGCAGCAAATCGGTGGTCTTTGACATTATTTAACTTGTGGTTAAAATCATCAATACTCAAACTTTCACTGCAAATGTTCTTATTTGATGAAATACTCACACTATTAATAAAATGATTGGAAACGCTAATTGTTTGTTTTTCTATATCTTTCCATTTCCAATTCATCGAATCCCATTTAATTAGATCATATTGTTCTGAAGCAGAGAGTGGTCTTGCTTTAGGTAGAATTGTGTACGTCCCATTTCTATCAGTTTTTTCTTCCTTTTCATTCTTTTTAGCTCTTGAAATATTCCTTAGAATCCTCTCGGTCCTTGATGTATCAATTCCATGAGTAGCCAAAAATAACGTTCCTTTGTGTGTTGGTATGGTCTTATTGCTAATCCGTCCAAAAAACTGTTGAATATGGTTTAAACCAATAGATACGTGTATTCCATTCTTTTTTTCACTTTCAAGACATTCGGCTGATCGAATAAGTTCGTCAAAAGAACCGGAAATCATCATATTTTTGAATTGCTTTGGTCGATATAAATCTGGTCCAAAAATGTTGTGAACATACATATACATTTATTAGTTTGGAGATGATATATAAATCTTCTCGGTTAATCTTCTATTCTATTTTTTATTGTCTGTCGATGAATTTTCATCACAGACATTAGGTGCCGATCATTAGGGTTATTCTTCATTTCTAATTCAATGAATTGAAGCACTTCTCTCAAATGATTTTGGCTTTTTCCCTCCATGATTTCATGAGGAGGAAAAGATAATAAAGCGTTACGAAAGCTATTTCTCCTTAGGTTAAGCATTCTCCAAACTCTACAAGTATTTGTTTTCTCAAATACTCTGAGTTCTGCTGGAGATAAAATCCCAGTCTTAATATGGTTTTTTAACTCTACTTCAAGTCTATCATCAATGAATGGACCTTCAAGTACATCATTGTACGGATTAATTAAAAGAACTCGATCCATTAAGTATGATACAACTTTTTGTAATTTCAAAGACCTTTTATATAGAGAATCCATTAGGGATGAATAAGGCTGTTTTGTTTGTTTGCTTGCTCTCAGTCTAAAAAAGAACCCAAATTCTCCAATATTAATGTTTGATAAAAGTCCAATAACAAAATAAGGAGATAAATCAAACAATGATACATCATACTGTGTGAAAGTTAATAGAAACGGTTCTTCATACCTGAAAGGTGATATCATTGAAAACAAAGAATAAACTGCACAAGAAAGAGTCTCTGCATCATCAGCTGTTACCAATATTGGCTTTTGTGTTAGAAGGCAATGCCAAATATCTGAAAAGACACTTTCGGATTCGAAATAATCAGTGGGATCATAATTTTTAAATGACTGAAGGATTTCAGATGTTTCTAAATGTAAATTTCCAGAAAAAAAGTTTAAATCCATTTCATTATTAAGATCAATTGTCCAATGGGAAATTAAACTCCAAATTTCTTCTAGTAACTCTCTTAAATTAGAATCTTTGTTCATCTTTTTGTACAGTTCTCCAAAAAAAGCATTAAACAATGTTGGTGCTAAACAATCACTCAAAATCACATATGAATATACAATCCCCTTTAGTTTAAAATTCATACAAAATGCATATTTGCGCTTAAGAACAAATGAAAACATAATCGGGAAATCAGCTGTTGAATGTGGAATTGAATTCAAAAACAAAACCTCAACATCATCACTAATGGAATAATCACTAGGCAAAAAATGGTCGAGTTTTCGATTGTTACAACCCACAAGTTCAAAAAGAATCACTGCTTGGCAATGACCTTGGCTGCTCATACAATTGTATTTATTCTTGATCTGCCGAACAATCTTCAAATCACGGTAGAGCTAAAAAAACGCAATAGATACCAGTGGCAATATGAAAGATTATCTTGATGAGCTCGAAAAGGAAATTTTGGAAAATGAAGAATTGAAAAAGGCTGGGATATTTAGGGAGTTAAGCTCTATTAATAGTCTTTGTAATACTACATCTTATGGCCTAATACAATGCATATTATTAAACCAATTAAATGAAAAGATAACAATATCTGCTGTAAGAGCTGTCGAGAATTGCATTTCCAATGGATTTTGTCTGGAAAATATTCCAGATTTTATTGAATTACTGGTTCAAAGACACCGTTTTGGTTCTGATTGCAAAAATGTGAAGATTTTGATTGAAAAGGTGCTTGGCGTGATAGCTCTGATAACCCATCTCGAAAGATGGTCGAATTTTTTTGAAATTATTATGGATAATGAAAAACCAATGGTATATTGCTTCGAATTGTTTTTAGGTGGCTTGTTTGATAGCAAGTATTTCATTTCAATAGATAAATGGCATTCCATATTTACATATATTCATGATAATCGCATTCAAATCCTTGAGTTTTTTATTGAGTTTTCTTCAATCACCAATATCAATCCAATTAAACCACTGATTCCTTTTTTGGATAGGAATCTTATTGATCAATTAGGATCAGATTTCTTGGGGAAAATTCCATTTGTTTCATACATCAGCTTATTCTTTGTTTCTGACTTATGTCATACTGATATTCGATACTTGTTTAATTTATTATCATTTTGTAGCACCGAAATTGAAGATATATATATGATTTATGATGTTTTAGAGTCCTTTTTGGTTGTATTATTTCATGAAGATTCTATTGAGAAACTCCATAAAGTATTATTTGAACTTCTTTCCATTGACTTCATGGACAATTTGGATTTTTGGGAAATGTTTATAATGTATTACCAGTTCATTCAATATAATGATGGCTGTGATTTAATGAATTCTATTTGCTTGAAATTGATGGAAAGATTGTTAATGTCTGTTGATCATCCAAACATATCTGTTGCATATGAGTATCCAATTTTTGATAAATGTGCAATTATGAATAGGGACTTAGAATATAGAATAATAAAGGTATTGTATGAAATGTTTCCATCAAATTTTATATCACAAATTGATGAAATCATAGATATGTTGTCAGTTGTTTATTCTGAAGATATTTCCAATTCCATTATTTCTGTTTTAGTTTCAACATTTATTAAAGGATACAAAGGCTACGAAAAGCTAATGGATCTTATTATTATGAAAAATATTGAATGTCCGGATGATTCATTGTTAGAAGCTGCATTGATACACTTCGGATTAAAGTATTTTCACTATACCGAAGGTAAAATATCTCATTTATATTATGTTAATGAAATTGCCAAAAAGCATATAAACACAGATTTATCAAGATTAGCCGTTCAGTATTTTTATAATATTTCCAAAATCGACAATATACATCAAACCTTATCTTTCGTTTCTTTTGATGATATGTTTTCATATGTAAATCAAATAAACGGATATAATCAAGAGATATTAATCTTCGCTATATATAAAATGTGTAGCCAAACGTCTAATGACTTTGAATTTCCAGTTTTATTCAATAGAATTCAAAATCTGATTAATGATGGTTTTATAGCACATCTTAGTGAAATAAGGGTCATTACAATTTTAATATCTTATATCATCGAACATAATAATACTATTTTATTGATCTTCCAAGACACTTATGAATTGCTCTGTGATTTTTCAATGAGTATATTAAATAGTTTTGATGGTCAAAATAATGAACTGAATGAAAAAAATATGGAACTTTTTGAAATTCTCAAAATTATTATGAGGATCTTTTCCATGTCACCAATAATTGAACCTCGAATGATGATAGTATCTGATGTTATATTTCAAAATTTCGGTTTGAAAAGGGTTCCATCTGAGTTGTTTGTTTTATTGAAGAATGCACTAATGATAAATGGTAATCAATATATCGCTGATATTAGAAAATGGGTATTTGATCCACTTATTAAAGAAAAAGGCAATCTTAATGAAATTGAAAGCATAGTTTTAAAAAATGTGTGCTCTATCTATGCAATAATCTCAACAAATGATATGGATAGTTTTTATGAATATATTGATATTTTTAAAGAGCTACTCTTACATGAAAATAGTGATGTTGTTACAAGTTGTATTCAATCATTAAAGTCGGTTATCAAAAACTCAATAAATTATTTTGTTGAGCCATTAATAATAACAGTATTTGATTCATATTTTAAATGTGAGGATTACCCAATGATTGAAATATATGAATCTCTGATGAAAACTCTCTTTCGGTTCTCTCTCAATGCAAACGAAACATTTGAATCTTTGAAAGATAAGTTTAGCCACTCTCATCCTTCGTTTTTATTGTTAGATGATACATATAATTTGTATAATATTGAGAATCTTCGATGGTTTTTATTAAACGTTTTTTCAATTGTCAACAAAGAGAAAATCCAAAAAATTGAATCACAAATCATGTTTTTATGTATCCGAAATTACTCAAATAAACCAGAGCATTTCATTCAGGATTGAAACAATGTTTTCACCATTCCATATGAAGATCATGATCTTACTATTTTTGCTCTAGCTTCTCCTTTGAAGATTTTAATGATATTAAACATGTTTAATTCCTCAGCATAGTTTAAGGGTGATTTTTCATTAAATTTTATGATATTCTATTAAAAAAAATATAATTAAATCTGTTGCACCAGTTTCTGCTCCATTTTGAATAAGTAAGCGGATAATTTCATTATTACCTTTCAAAGTTGCTAAATGAAGCGGTGTTTGATAATAAAAACACGGGAAATATAGTTATTCCTTTCATTTATATTCATTCCCATTGGAATGATTTGCTTTACCAAATCAATCAAATCATCTCGAGCGGCTAGATGAAGTTGAGTATTCCCGCAATTATCCTTTGCTTTGAGATCAATTCCAAATTTATTCAGCTCATATACGAGATTAATATGCTTATAGGATAATGATAAAAGAGCGGGATCAATACTCTTGGGATGTTTAATGTAGTTCAAATATGATTCAATACATGTATCACTAATACTGGGATTAGAGATGATATACTTTACAATAGCAGAAGTTTTATCATTAAGTTCAAAAACAGTTTTAAACAATGAAAAGTTATCATCTATAATTTTGGGTTTCCTACTCATTAATGCATATTGAAAAGGAGATTTTCCTTCTAGTGTTATGTAACATTTCTAAGTGAAATATTCTTATCAAATCCTTTTTCCATAAGAAGTTTAAAAAGACTGCTATTCCCTTTTTCGATTGCAAATTCAAAAGCCTCACAACTAAAAAAACTATATAATCACCAAAAACACGAGTAGAACAATGATTTTATCACTAAAACATGTACTATATTGAACAAAATCAATTACCGCATCTATACTGGAATTTTGGATTGATAATCCCAAAAGAGATGATCCTTTAAAAAAATCTTTACACCAAAAACTATCTGATTCGGATCAGCTCCATTTTTAATCAGAACACTGACCATTTTAATATTTGTCACCAAAGCTAGACTTAAGGGTGTTTCCATTTCGTTACTCATGGAATTGATATTGATACCCTTTTTAATAAGTAGATTTGATAAGTCATCATAACCATTCTGAATAGAATAGTAAAGGGGTGAGTTCTTAAAACTATTTAATAAACACTTTTAAATATGAACTAACAAAACCAAGTGACTTAACATCACAACCTAATTCAAGTAAACTGATAATAGCTTTATGATTCATCGATTTTGATGCTATTTCAATAGGTTTTAAACCATAATAATAAGAGGAATACCAAGACTAATATCATTTATATTTGAACCATATTTAAAAAGAGAATTGATTACATTTTCATCGCAAAACTGTGAGGCAACATGAATAATTTTATAGCCAAGAGAATCAATAACGTTAAAATTTGCTTTGCACCTCAAAATTATTTCGATAATACAATTTTTCTTGGTTTTCAATGCTGAGTAAATCGGATTCTCATAAAATGAAAAAATACTATTGAATTAATTATCTTTGTCAAATCTATATCTGGTAAGGCGATTTTTTCTAATAATTCATTGTAACCTTTAAGAATAAGGAAATTAAAAACATAATAAACGCTTTCGTGGGTTCCTTGTGGGACGAAACCCTTAGAAATGAAGAGTTCTATAACATTAATTCTCTCTTGTTTGATTGCCAAAATCCAGGATGTGTCCTTATATAAATAAAAAAAACTTGAAAAACTCCAATATTTGGATTGGCACCTCTTTTTACCAGGTATTCAATGAAATCTATGTTAGCATTATTCTCAAGAGCAATAAAAAGTGGAGATTTGGAAAAATTAAAAAGTAATCATTGTCATTACATTGATTAATACTAGATCCAATAACATCAAAATATTTTATAAAACTAGACAAAGGTTTCATGCATAATGAATGCCAAATTGTATTATTTTCGGAATAAACCCTGTGACCTTTTATTACTCTATTGAGGAGTTTTTCAAAATAGATCTCAGAACCTTCTTCATAAAAAAGCATACACACTGATTCATGATGATAATCTTGAACTCGAGAAAAATCATAATCACAATCCAGCAATAATTTAACCGACTCAGGTTTATTGCTTTCAAAAGCAATATCTCCAAATGTTTTACCAAATGTACAATTATCATTTAATCCCTTATTACATCGAAAGAACTCTTTTGCCATCACAATGCTACCTGTAACTAATTCTTTTATTATTATATCATTTACAGCATCGGGATATAGAGTAACAAATATTTTGGAAATATCTGATGCAAAATTCCCATATTTGTGATAGATATGATTTAAATAACTTATTACTGATGTATACTCAATTTGAGACCCATAGTTTGAAACAAAATACAATATTGCTCGGTGGTTATGGGCTTCAATTGCTTCTTTAAAAGCTATTAAAGGTGATTTAAGTCTTTCTTGGAGCCAAACAAAGAGATGGAATTGATCGTGCTCAAGACAATAGTATGCTAAGGTTCCAAAACGCCGTAATTTTGCTTCACATAAATGTACGATTTCAAAACAATTTGAATAAATAGCAAACTTTGATGTTAATGGAGAAATTTTTTGGTTATTCTCCACACAATACCGAAATATTCTCACAGAACCAAAAACAGCTGCTCCATCAATGATAGAAAAATTGTTATACATATCATAGAATTTATATGGCTCAAATCTGTTGTAAGATATAGTATTTTTCCACGAAAATGTTGGAACTGATACTATTTCCTGAAATTGATCAATGAGATCATATTTTACAATATATTCTAGGGAGTTTGGCAAAGTACCATACATTAAAAGGAAACCATAAGATTTCCAATCATTGCTTGATAACATTTTGTAGTCATAATCAGATATAAAACGAGTTACTAAATTTGGATCGTAATATTTGGCAAACAACTCTCGATCCTCAACATAAATACTTTCACTAATACTATCAAAATTGAAGAACCCCTTTTTAAGTAATCGAGCAACTAAAACTGGGCATTTTTTAAGTGCATGATGACGTAGTTCCCTGGCAAAATTCACCTTGGTCTCATACTTTAGTAATAGTTTAGAACAAGCATCTTCAGATAATTCTATAAAACGCGGTCTTTGGTAAGAATACTGAACAATCTTCAATACCAAAATCTTCATATAATTCGAATTATCCATTATACCTGTCATTTCAATCCATCCTAAAAAAGACCCCATATTTTCATTGGTCAATTCATTCATCCGATCACTAATTCCAATCATTATTTTCGATTCAGTCGAGAGATTTCCCTCATCAATGAACATTTTTTTACAAAATAAATGTTACAAATATTTGTTAAAAAGAGCTGTTTATCAACAATTGAACTGCTTGGAAATTTGGGTAACAATATCTGAGAGAATAGTATTTGATTGTGCCAAATGCTTTATTAGCAATTCATCAATAGAGTCCTGTATTCCTGTTTCATTATTAACGAATTGATATAATGAGTTGGTGATCCTATTCTCAACAAATTTGAGATTCTGTTCTGGTATGGGACAACTTTTATTCACTATAACCGAATTAGCAAGCATGTCTATTGATTTCTCTAATTCTTTTTGGAAAAGATCTTTGGAGAAAACTTGTTCAGAGACAACAACTTGAGGCAACCTCATTAACTCTATACTGAAATGTTGTTCAATATCTCCAAATAATGGAGTTAAATCAAATACAAATAGATTAGGCTCACTATCATCGTAAACTGGTTCTTCATCGAAGTAATTTACCTTGGGTTTAAAATCTATGTCCCTTCTAGATTTCTCAAGGAATAGATCAATCTCTTCACTATCAAGTGTGTCTGATCTGTCTGTATCAACAATATCGACTTTTGGATAGGTCATTCTCAATAAACTAGAGAAAACAGGTCTCACCTTTCCAGAAATCAAAAATAGACTTTCAAAACATGGTATACTCGAAACTGCTATTTGAGAAACACATTCGACACTGTATTGCTCTGTATATATTGGAGTCAGCAACAAACATTCTGGAGTAATATTCTTCAAAAATCTTATCATGAATTCATAAGAATCTAGTGGTGGACTAACCCTAATTTTGTCGGACCCACTAATTATTGCATTATCTGCTTTATTATTTAATTCCTCTTTGGTTGGAAAAGGAGAGTTAAACTCGTATAGATATGATAGACTTTCGGAACACTGCTTCGGAGTATTAATAACACCTATATTGACTTTATAATCATTAATAAAATCACAAGATGCTTCGTAAGCTAGTTGCCCAATTGTAGGTATTAAGTCTGGAATCTGATAGTATTTGACACAATCTAAAGTATTTCTAGTGTTCATAGATATAGTTGTATTGGCCATTGAAAAATCAAGGAGTTGGCTCAATTTTAGTGATGCTACGTCTGCAAAAGCGTCAAGTTTTTTGTTTCTCCTCGAATTTAGTTCAACTGATTCTCTTAAAACTGATTTTTTGCGTATAAAAAGGATCATTTGGTACCATCTTGATCTATTAATTGCTTTCTTCTTTTTTTCAATTTTGTCGTTCTTACCATTCTTCGATTCGAGCAAAAAATGAAGTTGTACCGTCTTTTCTTGAATATTCTTGTTCACTGCAGCAATATCAAAAGCAACACTTTTCATCAGTTATTCAATAAACGACTTTTTTTCATCCTTATGATTCTTGTAATAGTCCCAAATTATTTGAGTAAATCCTATATTTTCTTTCATATACGTGGATCATGAATTTTTTTTGTCATTTTAGCTTATTTGAAAAAGAAAAAATTGCTAAGGATAAAATTTTAATATTAACCATTTGAATCAAGATGGTTTCGATGAAGATGGTTATTTAAACTTTGAATTATTTGATATTAAATTGTTATTCAAATCAGTTAAAACTCTCAATCCATATTAATTGGAAAAGAATGTAACATTATTCAGGTTGGATATTGTTGTTGAAAATGATCGCTTTCATGTGAGGTCATGTCATGTTGTTAATATTGTTGAAATATCGAGGTTGGAAAAAGTGGTAAACTCTTTGATTTACTCAATGGTTCAATTAACAAGGTTGTAGTTAGCACTGATAATCTAATTTAGAAATCTTGGGCAAATGATTATAATTGTGAAATTGAATCTGATTCTATGATGAAACCTCAGGTAATGCAAAAAAAACAATGAAATTAAACAAAAACTATCAAATTTAATCATTAAATAATTGAAACTAGACTTGTCATGTGTTCAATCAGAACAACTGTTTTTCAATCCTTTTCATTTTGCACTAATTAATGAGTTTTAAAAAATTAGAATAATTGTTGCTCAACTTCTTCATGGAATAGACTTTTTTCATATCTTAGTGATTCTCCGGTGAATCAATTGGTGGATCATAATCAAATTGCACTCAAATTACATCTGGATAATATTCAATGTGGATAGGATCAGGTATTCAGAGAGTCGACATCATGAACAATTCAATTGAAGTTTCAGGCATTTCTATCAATTCTCCATCCACAATCACCTGCTCACACTGCACTTTATCAAACAACAAGGTTTCGAGTATTATTTTTTTAAAAAAATCAATTCTGATTCAGGATCAATATCAATGTCATGTTCAAACATCATTATAACATTCCATTTCTTTGAGTTGGGTTAGTCAATAGTGGTAGATGAAGAAGGATGATGTGTTTCTTTTTGCAGAATATCCAAAGCATTATATTCTGTGTATGGCTAGGGGTATCATCCTGGTTTTTGATTTTCTTGTTTCTACTCCCAATTCTGAAATATTCTACTGAAAAAGTTATGTTGTTTGGCACTTTTAAAATAATGGAAGAAAAGATAGTTTTTGAAAGATACCTATACAATAATGGAGTGGAGTTTAATGATATTAAACCGCTTGAATTGACCGATTTAGATTTCTTGGTGAATAGAATTGTTATTTTTCCATCACTTCGTCCATTAAAACTTGAGAAATTGGTGAGGTTATGTTTTAATTATTGTAATAACACTGAATTCAAGCAAAAATTGCTTGATAAATCAAACAATTGTTATGTTTTAATATATAGATTATACAAGAAAGGCATTTTTACTTCAAATGACATAATGGGTATCTTGAATAATGTAGATAGTTTGATTTTTTGTTATTATTTTCGAAATGAGATTAATGATTTTAAGACTTTTATTCTAAATAAAAACCGACCCTATGATTTCGATGATTCATTTGTTGAGAATGAAAATGATATTGATCTTTTATCACAATATGGATTTCTTCCATCAAGTATTGAGTATTGTCTAAAAAACGATGATATTAGTGCTTTACAAGAATTCTCTTTCGTTAATAGAAGAGAAGCTAAATGGAGTCCATTTGAATGGAGCTATAAGCCAGATTATTTAGATTTTTTGTCATTCGCAGGTTTTTTTGGATCAATTAAATGTTTTGAGCACTTATTGAAGGAGGGTTATGAGATTAATGACAATGTCAAAATTTCTTGCGTATGTAGTGGTTCAATTGAAATATTCCATTTGATAAAAGGTACCCAATCGGTTTCTGCTGATTATGTTTGCAAATCGTCAGTGTTTAATCATCTTGGGTTATTAACTTTAATGCTTGAAACCGGTATTAGTGTTGATATTAAGAATTGTGATCAATGGACTCCCCTTCACTGGGCATCTTATTATGGTCATCTACGAATTGTTGAGTATCTAGTTAAACATGGTGCCATAATTAATTCAAAGGATAATGGTAAAAAGACACCTCTTCATTATTCAGCCCAAAATGGCCATTTATGTGTTGTAGAGTTTCTTATAAATCATGGCGCTGATCTAAAGACTAAGGACAGTTGTTTTAAGCATAAAAATTCAATAATACCCCCTTAAATTATGCCACCATAAATGGCCATCTTCATGTTGTTGAATATCTAGTTATACAAGGAAATGGTAATAATAGCCAGGATCATTATGAAGGGATTTGGTATTTATTAATAATCCACTATACTATGCTGCATTATATGGCCATCTTAATATTGTTCAGTATCTTGTTAACAATGGGGCAGATATTAATACAACTTCTTGTGATTTTGCTAAATATTGGTTTTAATGACACCTCTTCATTATTCCTCAAATAATGGTCATTTAGGTATTGTAAAGTTTTTAGTCAATCATGGAGCCAACATTAATGCCAAAGATTTTAAGCAAGAAACTCCTCTTCAATATTCGGCTCGTAATAATTATTTAGATATATTTGAATATCTGGTGAATCAAGGGGCTGATTTACAAGGTGGAATCAATGGCAATAGTTTTCTTCATTGGTCAGCTACCAATGGTTATTTTAAAATTGTTGAATGCCTTATAAATCATGGAGCTGATATTCATTTAAAAAACAAATATGATGAAACCCCTCTTCATTGTTCATCTCAATCAGGTCATCTTTGTGTTGTTAAATATTTAGTAGATAATGGAGCTGACATCAATGCAAAGGATAATACAGTTGAAATCTGTTATGTTTATATACCCCTCTTCATTTTGCTGCTTATTATGGTCATCTTAATGTCGTTGAATATTTGGTTAACCATGGAGCCAACATAAATGCGAAGAATGAAAATGGGAAAACTCCAATTGAGTATGCAATTAATCACGATGTTATTCTGTGTTTTTCCGGATCCGGATTTGATTCAGATTATTTATCAGCATATCAGCAAAACCCTGATACTATTTAATTGATTATTATTTGGAGATTTCTTTTAGTGATACTCATACATTGTAGGTTTTAACCTTGATCACCTTTTTAAAATAAATGTAAAAACCCGTTCATCAGAAATATTCTGAGAAAAAATCATAATAAATATGAATCTCACGATTTTGTCTTTGTCTTTATCTCATAATTATAGAGTTTCCCATCATTTTAGCTCATTTCGAGAACTGAACATGAAAAAATGTACATTTCATAAATTTTTCTTTGAATTGGTTTCCGTATCTGATGGGAAATCAGTTCAAAGCTATTTTTGCCGTTTTTCATCGTTTCTGAGTCGTCCAATCTGTTTTGAAACTTCCCAATACTTTTCAATTATTGTTGGAGAGCGTTACACTATTCCTGCCGATATTGGTCTAAGTACTGCCAACTTTTTTGATTGTGTATTCAAGGATTGCATTTCTAATCAGCGTGGTGGTGCTATTTATGTTGAGAACGGCAATATTAGGTTTGTGGTCCAAAGATGTGGTTTTTATCATTGTCTTTCCAATCATAACCAAGGGTATTCTGCAGGAGCAATATCTTTATGTTCCGGGCGACATGCTTTGCTAACATTTGCATGTTTTTATAATTGCAGCAACAACTCTGATCCAGCCTCAATCCAAATTGTTAATCATCTTGGAACTCTTAACAGAACAGATATCAACAACTCCAATATATGTTTTTCTGGTTTTAATGAAGTTAAAGCAGGTTTTGGGGATATGTGTGGAGGAGATTACTTCACATTTAACCAAAACAACATGACTCGTATTGTTTCTGGAAGCACATGCCCCGGAGGGATTGTTTTTTCTGTTGTTAAATTCTACACCGAAATTGGAAAATATTGCCAAATGCACTCATCAACAGGATTAGGTTTTGTGAGTTCTATTTGCGTACCATCAGCTTACCAACGTTGGCTAATTAATTGGAATTTTATTAATAATACATCACTAACTAATTCATGGATTTGCCATTGGCAGGCATCAACCATGATTCCTTGTTTCGATAGATGCTGTTTTATTCAAAATTCTGACTGTAAAATTACTTCTCATTCCACCATCCCAACATTTACCAGCTGCTCTATAAGCAATCTTTCAACATCAAATAGAGTTGGAACACATATAGATACAATTTTTGATCCATCACCAATGGTATTAAATGATATTGCTTTTGAGAATACTCAAAAGTGCTGGGAAAGATTGGGATCAGATAATAAGAATATTTTCACCAAAGAAATAGTTCCATTTTATATTAACACGAGATTTAATCAAAATATCATTACTTTTTATTCCCTCATCATGATCTACTAAATTACTTTTTTCATATTCTTTAAAAATGGGATTACCAATAAGATTATCCTATCATCTAAATAATATATATTGTTGCTATCATATCTTTCTTGACCAGGGTGGATTTTCTTGCAAGCTCTAGAATGTAATTGCGACCCTTTTTTTGATTGATGATGTAATATTATTGTCAAATTTGGGAAATTGCTTTAATTTTGAATTTATTATCACAACTTTTCTGCGTTTAAATCACTTTTTGAATAAATGTAAATTCTCTAAATTGATAAAAAAGCAAAAACCGAAAATTTCAGTTTTCTCACCTCATTTTTATGGTATTAGGGAGCATAAGTATCTTTAATAATGGGAGTTGGCGAATTATGCCATTACGACATCTACAAGTTGAAGGGGTTCAAAACGGCTTAATAAGTTGTTATACAGTTCGCCAAGTTTTTTATAACCTTGTTGAGACCCCAGTTGATTGTCAATATATTATTCCTACCCATAATGAAGTTTGTCTATATGATACCGTTTTCTATGTTGGTGAAGAAGTTATTCATCCAATTTTGCAAGATGTTGAACAAGCGAAAGAGTCATATTCCGAAGCCAAGAAAAGCGGTAAAACCGCCATTCTTGGACTTAACTTACCTAATGGTTTATCTAAATTTAAACTTGGTAATATTCCAGGTCATAGTGAAGTTAAAGTTGAAGTTAAATGTATTATAGTTGGATCGAGTCCAGATAACATGAGTATTTTAAGTCAATTTCCACTTCGTTCAGCATCACAAAATGGAGAAATTTTGTTGAAAGATCATTCAGAGAATCCTATTGATAACAATTTTGACTTTAAAGTTGAATTTCATAGTCAAAGTGATATTTTAAGTAGTGAAAGTAATTTTAAAGAAGGAGTATTTGAAGAAGTTAGTGAACAAGTTCGAATTTTTGATTTACATAGTAATTTATCGGAATTTTCATCATTATCATTAAAATTTAGTTTAAAGAAAAGTCTTGAAAGTTCATCAGCATATTATTATGATGGTATAAATCGATATTTTAGCACTACAATTTGTCCCCATTTTGAAAGTGAATATAATAGTGATTTTATCTTTTTGATTGATTGTAGTGGATCAATGTCAGGTTCATCAATTCGAAATGCATGTGAATGTTTGAAATTGTTTCTTCGATCATTACCACCAGGATGTTATTTTGATATTGTTCGATTTGGTTCATCATATGAAAGTGTTTTTAATGGAATGGTTGAATATAACAAAGTATCATTTGAACGAGGTATTAGTATTGCAGATAGTATGGAAGCTAATCTTGGAGGTACCGAATTATTGAAACCACTTGAAGAAGTTTTTAGTTGGAAGAGACGAACAGGTCGTGTTACTCAAATCTTTTTATTAACCGATGGTGAAGTTGATAATAAAGATTCTGTTTTATCATTAGCTGCTAAGCACCGTAAATCTCATCGAATTTTTGGGATTGGAATTGGAACATCAGTTGATACATCATTAGTTTATGGTATTTCTCGATGTACTAATGGAGAATCAGGTATTGCACGTAGTTCTACCGAAATCTCAGATGTTGTTATTCCTCTTCTTGAATCATCATTGAGATCATGTTTAACCGATTTTAGTATTGAACTTGAAAATAGTAGTTCTATTACGATTACCCCATATCCATTACCTATTATTTTTAGTGATTCAGGTGAAACAGTATTTATTAAGAGTCCAAAGAATGAAGATTCAGCAATTTTAATTAGTGGGTATAGTAATGAGACAAAATATGAGGAAGTTATTAGTCGATTTGAACGAAGTGAAGATAATTTTTCAAAAGTTTTATTTGCATATAGTTGTATTAAGGATATGCAATCTCGTATTTCTAGTGGTGAAAGTGTTAGTAAGTATCGTGATAGTATTGTATCACTTTCTATTGAAAGTGGAGTGATTTCAGATTACACAGCATTCATTGGTGTGAGTGAGAAAGAAGCAATCAAGCAACCTCCAGCGAAAGAAGGTGGTTTCTTCTCTAAGATTGCTAGATTTTTTTCGAGCAACTCATCTACTTTTCAAGCAGATTCATTTTTCGAAGTCAAACCAGAACCTCAAGTTGAGATGCCTTATCAAGGTTCATCTCAAGGAATGGGAATGTGGGTCAATCAATCACCAAATATGCAGCCATCAATGAATATTAAGTGTGATGCTTTGGCTAATTGTTGTGATTCCTTACAACAGCAAATGATACCCCAACTCTCTCCTCAGCGTAGAATCATTAACCCAATGAGCATTGAAGATTCTGACTCATCTGATGAAGTGATGGAATATGATGAGATTCAACCAAAAACTAAGAGAATAATATCATTCGGTTCTTCTAAAGCCAAACCATCGCCATCTCCTTCAGTTTCTGGTGAGTCTGTGGCACCATCACGACCAAAAACTAATAGTCAGGGCTTTTCAAGTATTGTCGATCTTGCCGATTTTGAAGGATATTGGGTTGATGTAACAAATGTTTGTTCCAGTGTTAATCATTGTGTTCCAGCCCCACATCCAGACATAGTATCATTTGGAGATCAGTTTAATATTGTCTTTGCGAGTGTTGTAGCATTGAGTCTTCTTCGAAAACTCTTCAATAATGATAAGAAGAAATGGAGTTTGATTGAGAAGAAATGTCTTAATTATCTTTCAAGTCTTAATAGTAGCATTAATTGGGAATCAATCATCAATGATATCGAAAATCAACTCTAAAACATCGATTTATATTTACTAATAATGACAATCATCCTAATCATCATCCTGAGGATACATCCTGAGGATGAAACCATAATTTTTTCCAATAATTAGATGACTAATTCTCTATCTGGAACAACAACAAACTGGGAATTCTTATTTCCTGAGATCAAAAAGGAAACAACAAAAGCATCTTTTAATACCAGAGAGGAATTATCAGGTTTTATAAGGTTGTATTCTCAGATTATTGAAGATCTTTATCACGCTATTGACCAAAATCCATGTCGTACATGGAACATTTCGTCTTTTAATATCGGAATTAAGTATCCATTTCCCACAGAACGTGATTCAGAAGATTTTTTTAAGGAACACTCAGATTCAATCATTTATCCAATTCGTCTTTTATCAGAATATGTTGTTTATATAGAAGAAAACATTTTATCTCTCGAGAAAGAGTTTTTCCCTGTTATTTCTAATTTTGGAAATCATTATATTCCAATTGATTCAGAAAATGATCAACTGAAAACAGAATGCGGAATTCCAACTGGTAAATTAGAGATAATGTTTTCGAAAATATTACCATACATGATTCGTTTGTCTAATCTACTTCCCGAGGTTTATTCTGTGATGAAGAGACTTTTTGAGTATATACTCTTCTTGTATTCCGAAAAAAATAGCTTCTTTGAAGATTTTTATCAATCAATGGTTCTTTCAACTGTGTTTTCATCATATAGTAGGTTTTTACGAGCATTATATACACTTTCACAACTAATTTCCAATAACTCTGCTCTTCTTATTGGGTGGGATCACTACAAGCATATGATGGTCAGTATCAAACAGAATCCAGCTTTATATGATACCGATGTATCTAGAATTCCAATAATTGAGTCATCAATGAATCAGATTCAAAGGGTTCTGTTTTGTGGAAATCATATTGAACTGTTTTTACAGAGTATTATTTTGTTTTCTATGAATCAATCAATGAAGTATTGCGGTCAAATGATTGAAAGATATATTGATAATGTTCTTAATGAATTGTTAAACGAAGACAAAGGGAAAAAAATTTATGAAAATTCCAAAGAAATTTGTGAAATTGCATTGCTAGTTCATTTAATTGCATCTTTATCAATCCAGCCAAAGCCAAAAACTATCGAAATGATCTGGAGTATTTGCCGGTTGTGTCCCACCATTAATTTGTTTAATTATGCTTCTTTTTCTTTGGTTCATTACTTACAATCAAATATTCCGACTATTATTGCTATTAGTATCGGGAAAAACGCTTTTAAAGAAGCTGTTGGTTTTATTGAGAATATCATTGATGATCCTGAACAACATTTGCACTCGGATTCTCTAAAATATTTTAATACTTTTGCCAAATGGCAATCTCAGTACAAAAACCACATAATTTTGGGATTGCAACTATCACAAACTATTAAGTGTAGAATAACAGGTGTTCTTGATTCTCACTTAAAGTATTCAAAAAATATTGATCGAACAAAAGTTGAAACTATTGGATTCATGGTAGAATTATTGAAAGCTATTCATTCAACAATTTTTGTTCATCAAGCAACTATTGCTCATACACTTCCCATATATGTTCAAAGAATTATTAACAATCTTGATATCGGACTTAAAAATGTGGCATCTAGAGTGCGCCAAAAAAAATATAGAACAATAAGGACCTATGCATCAAATATCATTAATTTGGCATATCATTGTATAAGGATGTTTTCTTGCAAGTGGGCAATTCCAACAATTTCCATTATTTCCGATCTTTTTTGTTCAAAAAGTCTCAATGGTTTGGGGTTTTCTCCTGATGTGATCGGAAATAATGTGAATATTTTGAAAATATTTTCGAATTTCAATTTTGTAATTGATGATGCTTGTGATTGTTCATTTTTGTCAAATTTTGTTTCTTTTTATAAAGTGTTTCTAAATGGAATCAAGAACGATCCACGAAGAATAGTGTTTCTAGCTCAGTCAATGAATGATATTGGAAATTCCGTTGATCAGTTTCGTGATACCTTTAATGATCATGAAGAGTACCTTGTAAAACAAATTAGAAATGAATTCATGATACCTGTATTTCAAAAGATCGAGAATGAATTGCGCTTCCATGTTCACCAAAGCGTGATTATGAATGAAAGGAATCCTTTAACCAAAAAGTATTATTCTTTTGATCAGTTTCTTAGCATCCCTCCATTTAAAGTTTTAAGTCGAATTATCGATATCAAATATGAAGCATCTTACTATTTTTCTCGTTTGTATTACTCTGATGTTACTCATGCTCCTCAAGCCTGGGATATACATCAATCAATGTCAAGTATTGCATTACGTCTTTTTGGAATCAAAATATTGCCTTATCATATACCAGGATCCCTTATGAGCAATGATGTTGATATAATAGATATTATCCGGAATATCAATACATTTGTATCTACATATTCATATGATTTGAATGGACAGATTTTTATTCAAAAATCTGAGAATTCTTCATCAATATCAGTAATAGGAATTGATCAAGTGTATTCAAGTCTTCGTTGTCATGGAATTGGCATCATAAATACTACAATTGATTATGTTTATCGATTACTGAAAGCAAAGTTTACTCTCCTATCGAAATTTATGTTTGATCCAACAATTAGGAGTCTGATTCAATCAAATATTGACTGGTTTGAAATTAATAAGCAATCCATTCAACACATATATCCTTATGAAAAGGCAAACAAATTAGGAATCTCGATAAAAAAGCTCGGTAATGTATCAAATGGATTTACTCCTTTAGACGCATTTCGATCTTTGATTGCAGAAATTGGTAATTCTTTAGGAATGGTAAGAATGGTCAAAAAGGCAGGTGTTAGATATCTTAAAAGTGCATCAGGTTATTTATATGATGACACTCCTTCATTTTATGAAAATTCTCAATATCCAATGTTATCTGAAGATACTTTAGAGGCCACCAGCAATCTTGATGTTTTAGTTAATAAGATTCAGGAATTGTTTTTAGACAATCATGATTTTTCATCTTTATTGATAAGCGCTTTTGAGCCAATATTCAAAGACAAAAAGAACGATCATTTTCTGAACTTCTACATGATTGCTCCAACAGCAATTCTCAGCTACATTGATAGCGTAATCATATTGAAAGAAGGTGTAATGAAACAAGGCAAAAGTTCTTCTTTTTGCGATGATGGATTTGCAATGGGGTTATCATATGTATTAAGAGTATTGCACCAAGATGAGCTATTCGATCATTTGAATTGGTTTGAAGCAATGAAAATAAATGCACAAAATGAGAAGGCAATAATCGCCCAAAACAAGGAAAAATCATGGAATAAGGGTTCAGATAGCTCACAAACCATTAAACTCGAAATGCAGATGATAGAGAAAAGGTCCTCTGAGGCAGAGTTATTTGAAACAATATTCCACTCATCAAGGGTTCTATTCAATACTTGAGGATTTTGGATTAATTTCAATGAATTACAACAATATTAGAAAAATCGGTTATCCATACATTAACATATGCGGGACTCTCAAAAATGTTTGTTGCGATTATCACCTCTCAAAATATTCAAGGGCTTCATGTCGATTTTTGTATCAGTTCATTTCTCTTTGGAATATGAGTGAAAGTGAGCTTTCTCATGTTGAAAATGTAGACACATCGAATCTTTTACATCCTGTGTGCTGTGATGGAGATCATGCCCATGAGCACCATCACGAACATGAACACGAACACGAACACGAACATGACCATGAACACGACCATGACCATGATCATTGCCATGATCACCCTCCTCCAAAACTAACATGGAGGCTTGTTTGCATGATTGTTCTTACAGGAATATTCTTTTTGGTTGAACTTGTTACAGGTTTCATTACCAAATCGCTTGCCCTGCAATCAGATGCATTTCATATGCTTACAGATTTAGCTGCATTGATTGTTGGTCTTGTTGCCCATAGATACACCAAAGTTGGAGCAACTTCAACTATGTCATTTGGATGGGCCAGGGCAGAAGTTCTTGGAGGCTTAACTAATGCTACATTTTTATTAGCCATATGTGTGACCATTTTATTCGAAGCTATTACCCGCTTTTTCGACCCTGAACCAATCCGTGAACCAACTCTTTTTATTGTCGTTGGAACTTTAGGTTTAATTGTAAATTTGCTTGGATTATGTCTATTTCATAATCATTCGCATAGTGAGAATATTGAGGGCGTCTTCCTCCATCTCTTAGGAGATCTTCTTGGTTCGATAGGTGTTGTTATTTCTGCTTCTGTTGTCAAATTTACTCAATGGAAGTATAAGGATTATTTAGATCCTGCAATTTCTGTTGTTATTGTAATTATTTTGATAGCTGGCGCCCAGAGTTTGTATAAGAAGACTGCCAGAATCGTTTTAGAAGCTGTACCACCAGAGGTTGATCTTGAGAAAATTAAGGAAGACTTATTGTTGATTGATGGAATGGTGTCTATTCATGATTTACATGTTTGGGAAATCAACAAAAAGAGGTATATTGGTTTAATGCACTGCGTTGTTGATCAAAAAGAGAAGAATAAACAAGTTAAAACACAAACCCACAATGTAATGATGAACCATAAAATCTTCTCTTCTACTGTCCAAGTTGAGTTTGTCGATGATTTTCCAGAGGGAATTGATCATAGCAGCTCCTGCTATTATGCAGCAGCATCAGGATCAGATAAGAGGTTCTTTCCAACTACACCTGTTTATAAGCATTCAATAGGCTGCCCTCATATTAATTTAATTGAAGACAGTGATCATGGTCACGAACACCACGATCATGAACACCACGATCACGAACATCATGATCACGAACACCACGATCACGAACACCACGATCACGAACATCATGATCATGAACACCACGATCATGAACACCACGATCACGAACATCATGATCATGAGGATCATTCAGATGACTCCCAGCATGATCACAGTGTCGAATCAAATCATGACAATGTACAAGTATAGATATAGTAAATAATAGTTAAATAATTTTATAAACATGAACTGAAATTTCAAATATTATTCCGGCGATGCAAAAAAGTCTTCGGGCGAAACAACTCTTCTTAACAAAACACCAACATAGAAGACACAAAACGAGATGAATGAAGTTGAGAGATCAGATTTGACATTTTGAGTAAACGTTTCTTCTTCTTCACTGTTTAAGAGCCGAATGCTCTCAACATGCTCAGTCTCAATGGTCCATTTGAGATCTTTAGGCCTTTCAATAGCAGGAAATCCCCGTCTTGACATATGATGCCTTAGGATCAAAAGCTCATCAATGATGAGTGTTACATAACTAAACCAAACTGCAAATATGATTTGTGGTATTGTGTAACTCATATTTGCATATTTAAAGGTTACAAAAATCGAGAGTATGAGTAAACATGCGTTTTCATAGTGAATATACTTAAATGGTAGATTCACATGCCAAGAATGGAGCACGTAGCCAAAGAAAAACGTAGATACAGCTTGAAAAATGGAGACCATTTGATCAGCGAGAGCCAGCAGGGTTAAAAAGAAAAGTACTGCAAACCAAATAATTATTGAACGAAAGAGAGAAATCCCTGTGAATTGTGCGACAGTGAACATGAGGAGCGATGCACTTAAAATTATTGGGCTTGGAAATGCGAAATCCAAAGATGTGTTGATGTCTAATACTTGATCGCATGGCCTTGGCTGGCGAAAAATAAGGGTGAGAATTTTACCGATTGTGTATGAATAGCATATCTGGTGGAATAATGAGAGTAAACCGAGCCTTGTCATATTGTATAGCCTCGAGACTTTCAAAAACGAGCCAACTTTAAAAATTGCTGGCAGAACAATCAAAAGAACTAAATTTAACAAGACCAAAGGAAAAGGTTCTGACCATCCAAATATGGGTGTAAAAGAATGCGCTATTACCCTAAAAAACTTGTATTTAGCAAAACACGTGTTCCAAAATGAATCGCCAACAGCATTTTGCAGAATATCCGAGTTGTCGTTAAACATTCTGCTGAGAGAAACAAACGATTAAATAATAAACATTTATCCAAAAGTCTCTATAGGAAACAGGTCATTTTGCTTCTTCCTTCTGAGGTTCAAGTGAGAGTTCTGCATGAGGATCAATGATGTCTTTTTAAGATTAGTTGTTGACCTAGATACCTTTCTGTTCAAAGGTGTAGGTGTTTCACTACTGTCACTCTCAATATCAAATGAGCTCAATAATGAAGCAAGATCATTGATTGTGATTCTATCATCAGGGTTAATCCTCACCATTGTTTTGATAACAGAGCGGATTTGATGGGGAATAGTTCCTTTCATAAAGTGCCAATTCAACATTTGAAACAATGATAATGTATCTGATGATTGCTGAACAGTGGGCTCTATTCCTGATACCATAAAGAAAAATGTAAGCCCCAAGGACCAAATATCAGCCTTAAATGGGCAGTGGAACAAACACTTCTGCTGTTCAGGAGCAGAGTATTTTGGAGAAAATCCCAAACTCTGGATTCGTTCGTTGAGAATAGTCCTAACGCTGATTCCAAAATCTGAGATTTTTGGACGGCCCATAGTATCAAAGAGAATATTCTGTGGCTTAATATCTTGGTGAGATATTCCTAATCCATGTAGGTATCCAATTGCTCTAGTTAAGGACGAAGCAACACTGTGGAATTTTTCTGGAGAAAGATTCCCATATCGTTTTATTTCATCGTTCAGGGTGCCACCAGAACAATACTCGAGTATAAGAACATATGAAGTCAAATATTGAAAGCTTTGATATAGCTTTATTATATTTGGGTGATCAATATTCATCAAGCTCTGTGTCTCTCTTTCAAAAGATGATTTGCCTTTCTCTAATTCATTCTCATTCATAAAGATAAACTTGGCAGCATAAATTATGTGACATCTAATATGGCGCACTTTAAATACTGTTGCAAAACCACCTCTTCCTATTTCTTCTATAATTTCATAATCTTGAATAATATCCCCAGGTACAATAACAAGGTTCCTCATATTGATTTTTGCTTCGATTCCTTTTTCTGAGAACACATTCAATTATAAATTTTTAGAAGAGAATAATAATCAATATTTCTTTCAATTTACTCACAAAAATCTGAACTCTGAAATGATGTTGAATAAGATATCTCTTCAGCCAATTACATTGTGAAATCAGTTCAATTCACCGTGATCGATAGATTCTGAGAATTGAGGAAATGTAAATTGTTTTCTAATCCAATATAAACCTACCAATTGAGGGTTGATAGCGATTATATATTTCGGAAAATGATTCACTATTAGATATATTATTCAGAAGTGATTGTGCCTTATCAAATTTGAAAGGAATACATTTTACAGCCATAATTTGTGGATCTCCCCCAATTGAATCAAGTAAACCTTTAGATTCAAACAGTTCAAGGCACTGGGGCAATAATCGGTGCCCATGATTGGATATGATTTCCACTGCTTTTTCCGGGAATAGTGTGCATACATAACTCATAAGAGTATCGATTAGAGGAGAAGACTCATTCTCAATGCAAAACTCAACAAAGCTTTTGAATAGCTGGTCAATCGTGACATACATAGTTTGATCAATTTTCCATCCAAACAGAATAGATTCGAATAAAAAAGCAATAGCACGGTCATTATAGTCGACTCCCATCAATACATGCTTGTTCTGAATATCTGCTTCGAACTCACAAAGAATAAAATCCCATATTGGAGAAGATTTGACGATGCTATCTTTGAATTTTTCGGGAAACTTCTTTTGAACCTTCAAGATAGAGTAAAATATCCAATTGTTAGAGTAATTTCTTTGAAAGATATAAAGTTGAGGAACAATTTGGGGAAAATTCAACCCAGCAATTAACAGTTTGTCAAGAAATTTCTGAGAAAGCTTCCTTCCAATATCGCAATATGATTTCGCAAAATTAATCGCATTTTGGACAGCAGGATAATCAGTTTCCAACTGAGAATCCAAAATTGTCGAGAAAAAATCATCTCCCTCATCATCACCCGATCCGGGCTCCTTTTTAAACGAGTCTAAAGCCCGTTTATAAGCAAGTTTATCAACAACATCAAGACGATCTAGAAACAAATCTCGTTTCATTCTTTTTTACAAAATAATCGTAAAAAAATTCCTCATCTTCGCACGTTATTGTTGCCATAAATCAAACCAACCAATTATTACGATTATTACCACTTTTTTCTATGAAAAATATAATATAAAATTTGATTCTAGATTCTGAAAAATTTTACACACATAATTCAAAAAGCAATAATCATAAGAATTAATTAAAAGGAATATATATTGAATAAATTATTAATGCATAGCGTGGGGTCCTATAAGTTCTTGAAGTTCATTAGGACCGGGTCTTATTGTGGTGTTTGGGAGTGCCAAGATATTCGTACTGGTGATTTGCGAGCATGCAAAGTTATTGATATTGGGCTTTGTTCTGATGATGAGTTCTTTGATCATTTCAAGAATGAACTTATCATCCATAGCCAGATTTCCCACGAAAGCATTGTCAAGTTATACGATGTGATTATCGACGACAAAAACGTGTATATTGTGATCGAATTATGTGATGGGGGAGATCTCAACGATCACGTCCAGCGATTGGGAGGACTGCCCGAGAATCAAGCGAGAAGATATTTTAAGCAGCTGATGGGAGCTGTTTCGTACATTCACAAGCTAGGTGTAGCCCATAGGGATATCAAATTGGAGAATATTCTTGTAACTTCGCAAGATACGGCTAAACTGACAGACTTTGGTTTATGCAAACAGCAAAGCGGAAACAATTTACTCCTGACGACATGTGGGACCTTAGTATATGCTGCTCCTGAGATTATTAAAGAACAGCCATACAATGGAATGACAGCAGATATCTGGTCTGCAGGCGTTGTGCTTTATGCAATGATTTCAAACCATTTTCCATGGCAAGTCGAAGAGGAGATTCCTGCAGAAGATTTGGTTCATGAGACAGCGAATCAAATTCTATCAGGGACAATCTTATACCCTGATACAATTAGTTTTGAGCTCCTCAACCTTTTGGAGAATATGCTAAATGTTGACCCAGAGGAACGTCCTCAAGCTCATGAGATTATGGATCATCCTTGGATGAAAATGAATACTCAAGAAATGGAAGATGCTCCTCCAATTATAGATCAATGTCTGATAGAAACAGTCAAGAATGTTATCACGGTCCTTGATAAGAGGAGAAAACAGTAAATATTAATATAATAACATTTATTTTGCTCCACAATCCCCTTGTGATGATCCTTTCTTTTGCCCCGACAAAAAGGCTACAAGTTCAGGATTGCGATCAATTATGTCAGAATCACTATAGTTCACTGGCCAGACATTCTTGAATATGAAGAAATTAGATATCATACAGCCTAATTGGCTAATAATAAAAACACTTTTTCTCAGCTCAAAATGATTTTGAAATTCATTGAATACCCGAAAAACAAGGAACAAACCTTGTATGCAGAATGATATATATGTGAATAAGACTGAATAAGATGTAGGACTATTTGAAAGAGACCGATATCCACCAAGTAAATATGCGGAAAGACAAATTATTATATATATAGCCACTCTAAAACTCTCATCCTTTCGAATGATCATCCCAGATGCCATTACTGTATGTGCCAAGGCATAGCTAAACCCTTGACACAGCGAAAATGATAGGCCAACAACAATATGCGAGAAGTACTTTACTCTAAACGAAACAAATACAAATAAAACCAAAGTTATTAATAGATATTTCATCGAATCTGGATACATATTAGGATTAGTATTGGTAATTATTGATTGTCTCGGGGGAGATGAAATTGTTGAGAATATACAAAAACCAGCAAGAAAATAAAAAGAATGATTGGTCCCTTCATATGAAACGGGTCTAGTAAATAATAGATAATTTATAATTAACAAAACAATCACAATATTAATTAATGTCAAAGAAAACGCATAAGAAATACAATAGAAACTAATATGGTACACTATAAATGACAACATAAAAAAAAGTATCCCATAATTCCATGTTGCCCTTTGATAAACTTCCTTTTTCGATTTCAAAATAAAGGCATTTCTTTGAAACAAAAACTGCAATGAGTGAATAATGCTACCAACAAGAGTAATTGCAAATCCTACCACTTTCAGTAGCATAAAAAATAATAAAAATGCTGGTTTTTTATTCATCACAGAGATTCTTCATCTAAAAAGGGATGAAATGAAGATTTTTGCCGATGATTTTACATTCACACTTTGATGAAAAGTTTGCAGCTCATTCAGCCGTACTTTGATTTCCAAATGCATTTCGAAAGCGATGAAGATCTGATACCAGATCTAAATTTGGATTTTGATTTTTTAATAATGGAGATTTATCAACAGATCCAAATAAGGCCATTTAAGAGAGTAAGGGTATTAAATATTTGCAAAAAACTCTGTGAGAATGTAGAATTCAGGGGAAAATTGTTCAATTTTTCAATGAGTCGAATACCATTTATTGCATATAATCTTTATCATATGGGAGTGTTTGAACATAATGATGTTATCAAAAAACTTCATGAGATATGCCAACCTCTTCCTACTCTGTACTTTTTTTCATTGTATGAGAATTACTCACAAGTATTGGCTGAAATGGTACCCAAAGCTTTGGAATATGCTGAGTATGTTAATATGGAACCCAAACTCATTCAAGAGTGTATTAATAATTCATGGATCAAAGAATCACTTGGTTATAAAATCAAATATGATTTAGAAAATGAATTGAAAACAGCTATAATGAATCTTGACATTGAAACATATAGGTTATGTTGGAGTATCTTAGAACCAATGCACACACCAAAAGAAAAAGATTTACTCTCAATTGCGGCATGGTATGGTTCAATCAAATGTTTCAAGTATCTATTTTTAATAACAAAGAACAAACCAATTTCATTGTTAGAGTATTCCAAATTTGGAGGTTCCTTAGAGTCAATCCATATATCAGAGAATGGATCAAACATCTGTATAGAAAATCAAATGGAAATGGTCTGTAAATCAAGAAGGATTTCTATTTTTAACTGGATTTGTGAAAGAATTAGTATCCAAGTTCTGAGCCCTGCTATATTATGTAGCACACAGTTTTTGTACCCCATCATTCACAGTTTGCAAAATGGATCAGATATTAATAGCTATGATAATTTTACTTATCTTTTTATTGTATTCATTTTTTATTTAACATATGACAATTCTTCACCATGCAATAGCATCGCCAATTCCGGGATTTGTTCAATTCTTGATTGATAATGGTTCTGATGTTAGATTATTAGGGAAAGTATATTTTTCTAAATTGATGAATGTTTTTATCTTTTAAGAAGAATTCTATTCAATATGCTGTAGAATATAACAAAATTAACCTTGTTAATCTGTTTTTCAATATGGGAGTTGATATAAATCACTTAGATTGTTATTATTTTTTATAGCCGAACTCTGAATTGTTTTATTTTGATGACTCCACTTCATCTTGCTGTAATGAAAGGTCATTCGGATATGGTGGAACATTTAATTACCCTTGGATGCAATGTTAATGCTAAAGGAAGAAGTTAATATGAGTTTTTTTGGAATTCTTATTATCCACCAAAAGACTCCTCTTCATATTGCTTCAATGAATGGTAATGTTGAGATTTTAAAAATTTTACTAAAGAATGGGGCTGATATTAGAATAAGCTATGGATTACTTTTATTAATTTCTGGGTTTGTTTTCTTAAAATGGATTAACATGTATTGATCTAGCAGCTAGAAATGGATACATTGATCTTGTTGAAGAAATAATTGAATATGAATCTGATCTTGATCAAACTCAAAAAAGTGATCCATTCTCTCCAATTCATTATGCTATTATTGGTGGATACCTTGATATTGTTCACCTTTTATGCTTCAATGATTATGATGTTAATAAGTATAGCAACATGGTCAAATCTATTAGCATGGTCGAACACCACTTCATGAAGCTTGTTATGAGAATAATCTAGATATGGTTATGCTTCTCAAGTATTTTGGTGCAAAAACTGATTTAAGAGATAATAATGTATAATAGTAATTTAATTTACCTTTCTTTTTTCAAAATGACTGCTCTTGAAATTGCCATGAAGAATGAAAGCACCAGTATCATCAATTTCCTTCTTGAATCAAATTAAATGTGAGCCAAAAACTAAAACAGTTATTATTAACTTAAATAATCTATTTATGTATTATCATTCATGTCTAATTGGTTCCCACATAAAAGCATTGCATCGACTATATGGTGTAGGTGTTGGAAGTATCCAATCCATACTAAAATCACCAAAAACTTGTCTCCAATTCTCATACTTAGTCTGTTTCCCTCGAAATTGATATTTGAACTCAATTTCAATTGTAGTTTTCCCAGAAAGTATGGTATCAATTTGATCATAAAAAAGAATAAATACAAGGGTTGCTAAAGAAGAGCTCCCGAAAAAATCGACTATAAGAACTCTAGGAAATTCTTCGAATTTAACAGATATCACAGTTATCAATGTGGCTATAAACCAAAAAATGGCCAAAATGATAGAATGCCCTAGAAACACAATAAAGGGTTTCTGATTTCGAATCGCAACGCATTTTCCCAAAACCACGCAATGGTGGTCCATTTTGGCATAACAAACGCCACACTGAGAACAATGATGCGTTCTGTATGGTTTCATATACCCGCATTTTTTGCACACACAATCTGTTGCCATATTTGGACACATTTTCAACTCATTCTTAATTTCTCCAGGATCACCAAGCATCAAAGATATAAACCCCCAAAACCAAAGTATCAATTCAACAGACAATACCATCCAAAGCAAAAATACAGTAACATATTTCTCTTCAAAAGCAAGTTTCAGTAATGAATGACTAAAACACAAATAAACAAGAAAAATAGTCATGAAAAATATCAAAATAGGAGGGAAAAACCTGAGGACTTTTGGAATCTTCATTACTGAAAAATCCCGTGGGATGCATCCCGAACTTTACATCTTTGAAAGAAATTGTACACTTTATTCTAAGGTAAAACAATATGTATTAAAAACCGAGCAAATCATCAATTGAATCGGCTCTCTTCTTGATAGTAGGGCTGCTTTCTGTTTCTTCACTAATTGTAAACTTTCCACTTCTTGAAACACATGAATAATTATCCCCAAAACTATCAGTTTTAGGGCTACTTTGAGGATTATCTGGCTTTTTTGTCTGATTCTCTAAAACATCAATATCAAACTGAAGCTCTGAAAGATTAATTGGCTCTGGCTTGGATAATCTGGTAACTCGAAAACGTTTAGCGCCTGATACACCAGCAATTTCACGTTCAAACTCTTGTTTGTTAAGAGTCAATGGTTGATTAATTTTTATATCAGGAATTTCACTTTTGCTTATTTCATCTAAAAAATCCAAGCTAATTGTTCTAGGAGGCATTTTTTGGGCATGGTTATTATGAACATCACCTATCTCAACTTTAAACTGGCGCTTTGGTGGTTCATAAAGTGGATCAAAATCCTCATAAACACTGTTTCTGGAATTTTTAGATACTTTAGAAATACTAAAGCGTCCAGTGCGCTTATTTTGAGAATTACCCTCGGTTTTATTACCTTCCATCGGCAATCAGAAGGTGATAGCCTTGATTAAGGATTGAGCCAGTTAATCGGTTTCATTCAGAATTTTTCGAAACGATCATGGGCAATTATCGTCTTTATTTACATGTTACTTTATCAAGGATTCTTAACCTGGTTCTGTAATTTGAATTAGAAAGGCCTAAAACATGAATGAATTCATGGATAATTACTTGAAAGAGAATATTTTGATCGATTGATGAAAAAGTTTCCTTTTTAAAAAGCATTTGGGCATATATAGATTAATCTTTGACCAGGATGGTTTTATCTTGTTATGAAAAGATCACTTTGAGTATATTTATAAGGGATTTGATGTCAAATGTTTCATCATCATAGATCCTTCTTGAACCATAAAACCTATTTGTTTTGATTAGTTTTCTAAAAAAAGCTTTCATTTTGTCAAATATAGGCACATGAAAGAACGGATATTTCATTTTCTTGTATTCCCCTTGCCATTCCGAGTATTCCATTTCTTTCAATCTTTTCTGGGTTTTCTAATTCTCATCAATTCCGGAATTTATTGAAACATATTCCTGACAACCAAAACATTCAAATGAAATAGATGGCTTTTTATCCAGAGAATCATTAGGGTCCTCCTTTCCTTCTTAGGAAATTCGCAACACTCGATTGTCCATTCTGGCTGGCTCTGCTCAAAGCTGTTTTGCCATTGGAATCTCTGGCAATTATTTCAGCTTTTCGATTAACTAGATATTTAACAACACTAAGATAACCTTTGAGAGCAACCCAATGAAGAGGAGTGCAACCATGAATGAAATTTGATACATAATTCAACTCCACTTTATTCAGCTGTGTAGCATCAAGATAAGCAATATGTTAGAAATAAGAAGCTCAACAAGAGCATCTATTAACATATATCATTCGAAATCTGGAATTAGAAGAGTTAAATTTTACTCCTCCTCCATTATCCGAACTAAACACTAAGGAATGGACGTTCATTGAGTAAAAACAACCATCAGAAATAGAGAGAAATAATGATATTTTATCTACATTAGACATTTCTTGATTTTAATATCCAAACCCAAACCATTATAGCAAATAATCACATTAGCATTCAAAAACCTTAGACACAATTTTCGAAAACTTGGCTAATGCTAATAATTATTACATGTGTTGTTTTCTTTTATTTAGTTCTTCAAAATGACAAATAAAAAGTCAAATAATCTGATAATACTGTTTGAAATTAGAATATGATTGTTAGAATGAAATTTGATTAGAGTTTACGCGAATAACTCTCACAAAACAACTGATTCAGACCGTATGAGAATCATTGTCTTGTTTCCAAAGACCGGAACACAACCAGAATGTTGCACTGTTGGAGAGGATGAACATGGTGGTTAAGAGTGAATGTTGCCAAGATCTTGGACTTAATGGATCACCATGGAATATTTCTTAGATACTTTATTAAAACCAACAATGAACCATATATTTTTGAATAAATATTTGGAATTTTTTGCAATATTTTCTTTTAAGACAATTTTGAATATAAAATAATCATAATAAAAGTGCCATTTTTGCCAATGGATGATGGCCAGAGAAAGGAATTCTTAAAAAGTTTTAAAATAAACCAAGAAGAGAGAGAAACAAATAAAAAGAGATTCAATAATGACTCATATGTACAAATAATGCCAAGTTTTAATGAGATGGATACAAAACAAAAACAATTATTCTGTGAAAATAATTCCAAATATCACTATAAAATAATCTTGTTAGATAATATTAAAGATGCGATTGAAGTCAGGGATTATTTGTCACAAAATGGTATAGTAGCAGAGATTTTTTTTGAGCATTCTTCAATCCTCCCAAAAATAACAATCAATACTTTTAAATCTATTCAAGTTATAATTACAACCCCAAAAGTTATGCAAAATGTCTGTTCAATGGATAAACATTTTCAATCGAGAATTTCATTCATCGCAATTTTTAATGCAGATAAAGTATTTTTTGAGTATCTTGGATGTAATTGTGATTCCTTCTTTACATCTTTACCAGAAAAGACCAATTTCCTTCTCATTTGTTCCCAACTCACTTTTGAAATAGGTTTATTTTGTGTGCGATACCTGAACAAATATGAAATCAATGGAATAGATGAGAAAGTCATTCATAATTTCATTTACCAACGAACTCTTTTATTCTTATCATTTGATGATAAAATTAGTTATTTATATGAAATATTTCATGATAATTTGCGTATTGTTGTTTTCACGAGTAGCGAAAAGACCAGTGAGTTGCTTTATGATCATTTTCAAAAGATTGTTTCTTTGCAAAGCTTTGGTATGGCAGTTTTTAAATCAAATAGTTATGATGAATCTGTACTTTTTTGTTCAAAAAGAATCATATTTGTTAGTTCATATTTCTTTGAAACGAACCAAAGTCTTAATTCGGATATTTTTGTATTTTTTGATTTTTCATTTCATTCTCAAGATTATCAAGACATTGTTCAAGCAATTAGCAAATCCCAGCAGTTTCATCTTTTTATTAATCTTGTTGAACTTCGAGACATTAAATCATTTAAGGAACTGAAAACAAAATTTGGAAATTATTTCTGTAATGAAGAATATCAAGAATATTTTAATATCTTATCTTCGGCAGAGAATGAATTTTGTAGTCGAAGTAGAAATTCTGATTTTTTTAAGGATTTAGATTCCCTTTCCTCTATAGATATTGACAATAGTTATTATTCTGAATTTGAATCTCTACGACATTCTTTTCGGAAGAGAACCAGTTTTAGCACCAGGTCATTTCCAGATTATATAGTTAATAATGGTTATTATGTTGATAAAAGCCGATTTCTCGAGTATTTTATGAACAATAAGAAGCATGTATTTTTTACCCGCCCTAATCGATTTGGCAAGAGTCTCAATTTAAGCATGATCAGGACATTTTTTGAATGCCATCCAGATTTACCTAACTATTCACATCTTTTTCGTGGTCTCTCAATTAGTCGTCATGGAAAATTTCATCAATACCAAGGTAAATATCCAGTAATATTTCTCAGTTTTGCCCATTTTCGGAATAATTGCTCAACATTTGAAGACTTTTTGAAAGAGATAATTCGTTTTGTATCTGATTTATTTAAAATTCATCAATACTGTACTGAATTATTAGGTGAACATCAGCGCCAAAACTATCAACGATATTGTGATCAGAATATTAGTGAGAGGGAATGTGAAAATGCATTATATTTTTTAAGTTGTGCATTATTATCTTACCATAAGAAGTATTACTATGGCAAAACAGTAATTGTATTAGTTGATGAATATGATTTACCATTTTATTATTCAATCCAAATGAGTTTCTTTCAGTCTGCCGAAGCTTTTCTTCAATCATTTTATGGAAGAATCGCTAAAGGTAACCAAAATATCTATATGAGTTTGTTTGTTGGAACTATTGAATCTCCACTTAGGAGTTTTTTATCAGGATTGAACAACATGACACCTTCCACAATTCTTAATGCAAATAGGTTTACTGATTTTTTTGGATTTAATGAAACAGAATTAAGTAATCTTTTAAAATATTTTAATCTTTTTTGCCAAAAAGACGATATTCAATTGCATTATAATGGTTATCTTTTTGCTGGGATAAAAGAGAATATATCTATATACAATCCTTTTTCGGTTATGAAATTTATTGAAAATGGAGAAATTAAGGATTATTGGTACATATGTGGTACTAATGCATATATTAATGATAAAATTCTTTCGAAATGCAAAGATGAAGTAGTTATTATGAGTCAATTCTTAACTAATCCCGAATTTTTATTAGAGTATCCATATGAAATACTTCAGTCATTTTTCAACAGCTCAGAAATGTATATATTTTTAATCCCATTGCTATTCCATTCAGGATATTTGACTATTAGTAAACATGAATCAGAAACTAAAGGATATGTCTTACTCTGTCTGGCTAATGAAGAAATTCGAAAAAATTTTTTTAAAGAGTTTTATAATTGGTTCGGCATCTCATTTGGAGATAACACACCAAATTTTGAAAATTTTTTCAATGAAGGTCAAATTCAAGGTTTTATCAATTCGGTTGAAGGTATGATGATCAAGTTTATGAGTTATTTTAATGAGAGCTCAAAAGAATATGAAAAAGGATATCATAACTTTGTTCTAGGTTTATTAGCCATATCACTCAAATCATTTAATATATACTCTAATATTAACAATAATAATGAACTATTTGATGTTCTTATTCTTCCACAATTCGAATCAAAGAATGGATACATTATTGAAATTAAAGTTTGCAGCATAAATGATGTCAAATTACACAAATTGGAGGAAATTTCAAGGAATGGAATGGAGCAAATTCGAACAAAGAATTTGTCCCCAACAATCCAACCAAAAGAAATGAATGATATTTCAACATTATATAATATTTGTATGGTATTTCATAAAAGGAAGGTTTTTGCAGTATACAACACAAACAACAATGACACAATTATTACATTAAAGAGCACACATATTACTAAGAAAGACGAATCTCAATGAATTTCGAATGGTTTTTCCAACAACATCAAGATATCTGATTTCTGAAATAAATGAAAATCTATAAAAAATTAAAAAATAACATTTTATAAAATTGTTCTTTGATATATGAACAAATATGTCTCCTCTTGAAAGCCCATTTGATCTCTGAGTTCAAATATATAACTTGTTTTGGGTGCGTAAATAATTCACCAAACAAAAAAATCTATGATTCCTGGGGAACCAAAATGTTCCCAAATTAAACATTCATCATTTTCGATGATTTTCAATGAATACCCTCTGAGCTGTTGTAAATACTATCCCCAAAAAATCTGACATGTAGAGTCCCCAGCAAGAAGATTTCGATGAAGTATTCACAATGAACCTGAAATTGATCCACAAAAAAATTGGGCAGAAATCTCAAATAACAATAATGAATGATATTGTCAATTTTAAGAATATCAAATCAGATTGTTTCAGGAATTTCAGATTTTGAACATGATAGGTTGGAGCTTTCTTGTTTTGAATTAATAATCAAACCTAATATATAAACAAAACATATTAATAATACCATTATTGAAAGGGATACAAATATAACTCTTAGTGTATTTGTACTTGATTTATTGCTCATTGGAGTCTCTTCATGTGTATTCATTGGAGTCTTTTCATGAGTGTTCATTGGAGATTTTTCTGTTGTTCTTTGTTGAAGAGGTATATCAGCATTACAATGAAGAGAATTGAAGAATTGTAATTGATATGTGACTATAATAATCAATGAATTATTATTTGATGTTGATATTGATGATTTCGTAGAGAATGATCCAGAGTGATCTATGAAAGAATTAGATACTTCAAGAGAACCTAAATTTAAATAGAATAGATTGTTTTGATTATTATGGAATATGCAATACATCATCATTCTTGATCCAGCTCCTTCAGCAAATATAACACCATTATAAGGGCTGTTGTTATGAACAATGTTAGCATATAACATTGATAATATTCCTATTAGAGAATATAAACGTATGCAAATACCATTTGATACATTGTTGTTTGAGAAAGTTCAGTGTGAGCCTGTGAATGAAGATGGAGAATGGATATAAATTCCAGAACCAGTATGAACATAGTTGATTGAACTGTTTGTGTTGTCAACACACTAATTACCTGTTCCTAAGCGAAAAGAATAGTATCCAGATGTAGAATGAGAGCTATTAGATATTGATAGATACTCCGCTTGATTTATCTGAGAAGCAATAAGATAGGCAAAATGATTGTAAGAAGCAGAGCAACTATAAGCACATGTCATTCTGAGACTTGAATTAGAAGAAGAGAAGAATATTGCTCCTCCATATTTTGAACAAACACAGTTGTAGAACATTGATAAATTTATGCTAATTGAGTGAGAACTAGTAGAAACATATATGACACCCCCATCATCATCATATGAAGAAAATCTTGAGCAATAATTAAATTATAAAATAATCCAATAATAATGCTTGATTTGGTATTAATTTCATATAAATGACCTAATTGTTTTGGTGTTTTGTTTAATTTTTTGAGTTCTTGTTTTGAGTAAAATTGTGAAAACAATGACAAATAAGATATTTGTAATGGAATCTTGAAAAATTGAGTGTTTTTGATTCAATATATTAAATAGAGTATTTTCACTGAATTATGATAATCAGATAAAGTGATTACCACAATAAAGAAGGCCCAGATAGCATTTCCTAAACATATATATGGTGTTGATTTTACAATTATGGCCAAAAACAAGAATTTCATTAAAAATAAAATGCAAAAACTTGTAAGTTCTTTGTTTTTTTTTTAATTCACATTGAAAGAAGTAAAATAATGGTAAGATGCAGTTATGAATATTGATTTTTCAAATTGTATTAAAAGATTTTCTTAGTGTTATCATATACAGGGACCAGACTGAATTGAGTGAATACGAGACATTATTATTGAAAATTCTATTCGAATTGTTACTTATATATCAAAAATTCAATGAATAATTTCCTGATAATTTTCAAATGGTCGAGCAGATATTGTACACATATCTAGAAAGAAAGCATGCCCATCACCTGACTACAGAATAATAATAAATGCTTAGAAAGTGTATTGGATGGAGATTTGGTCTGGTATTTTGGCGGTGTTTGACAATAAAAAGATGAGTAATGTGTTATACAAAGTGTAAGAGACGGACTATTAATACAATTGATACATAATATGGTTTTACCCATCGAATAACCATGATCAATTATACTATTACATACTGATATGTTGGGGCTACTAAACAATGTATTATAATTATTAGCAAAAACACAGTCCTGAATAGTGCATAATCCGCTTGAAATCACAAAATATGCACATTGATTGCTTACAAAATTGGAATATGAAAGTAAATGATCAAAATTCTTTGTTCCAATTGAATAACAACAATCATGTGATGCTTTGTTAGCAACAAAGGTGCAATGAAAAAAATATGTTGATGAAGGTACACACGTATAAAATCCTGTTCGAGAGTATGCAGAATTGTATGAAGAATTAATTCCTTGAACTTTTTGATTACCGTAATACAGAAAAACAGAATCATATCCTAGATTGTTATTCGGACACTGTGTATACGAAACCATTTCAAAAACATTTTGATTATTTGATGAAATCCAACTGTAGTGAAATTGTCCATTTAGATTTTCTCCACATTTGCAAAGAAAGGCACAGCATTTTCTCATCCTACATTCACCAGTTGATGGCGATTTGAAGAAAATTGCACCTCCTTGATGTCCCACTCTACAAGAATAAAACATACAATCATTCACCGTAAGATTACAATCTTTATCTGATACGTATAAAATCCCTCCGCTTGAAGAAAAAACCAGATATCTAGAAAATGAACAATCGGATATATCCAAAACTCCTGAAGGATCTGTATATGATCGACCGCTATTGATATTTAAATTCACACATTGAAGCAATAGTAGTTTTCGAACACAAATTCCAAAAAGAGTAGAAACTCTCATCCAAAATTTTATGGACATAATACATCTTCTCCTTGCTCTAAACTAAAGCTTTTCTTCAAATAGAAACATTACTCGATATAGACCAGTAGGAATTCAAAGGCTGTCCCAAATCACACGATGGAAGTATCTCCAGATACCGTATTAATAGCCACCTCCCCAGGCTTTATTGGTAATTTCCAGCCCAAACGATTCGCTGTTGGCTTGATTGCGGGAACCATTGCTCATACACTCACATCACCATTGAGTGTTGTTAAGCTCTTTATGCAGGTTTCTAACCAGTCTTTTTCTGAAACAGTTAAAAATGTGTATTTAAAAGACGGAATTGCAGGATTTTGGAGCGGAAATGCCACGTCATGTCTAAGGCTAGGCCCTCATGCTGCAATTAAGTTCTTTGCATATGAAGAATTGCAAAGAATTATGAACAACGGAGCTCCTCTAAACGGATGGCAGCGGGCCTTTTCGGGAGCAGTTGCGGGAGCTCTTGGACAAACTATTACTTATCCTCTTGATGTTATTGCTACGAGGTTAACATTGTATCCCAACAAATACCGGGGGATATTTAGAACCACAATGAAGATCGTACAAGAAGAAGGAGTGACAGCTCTGTTTGCTGGCCTCGTGCCAACACTTATCGGTGTTATTCCATATTCTGGCTCTCAGTTTTTTGCATACGAAACACTTAAGATTCATTATAATAATACTTTTGGAAAGAAGTATCCAATGTCTCCAGTAACAAATTGCTTGATTGGCGCAACTGCTGGTATGTTTTCCCAATTGATTTCTTACCCCTTGACTGTTGTAAGAAAAAGAATGATGATCTATGACGAAAATGGAAGGGCACATAAAACTAATATGCCTGAAATGATTCTAAAGATTTATTCAAATGAAGGAATAACTGGACTATACCGAGGGCTGAACATCACACTCTTGAGAGCAGTGCCATTTGCTGCACTCCAATTCACTCTCGTAGAGGAAGTCCGAAAAGCACTCAATATTGTCACAAATCGAAACTAATTTGTAAGTAAAGTTGAATAAATAAACGATAATGTCAGTTGATTTAAAAAATGAAAGCCCCGCAAATACCCAAATTTTTAAATCTCTTCGAAAACGAGACAACTTATGATTTCAAACAGTGGAAAATCCGAAGAAATAGATTAATATCTTTGTCAGGGTCTCATTTTATCACTTGTTCGGAGAGTGATTTAATTACAATTTTTTCCAAATGGGAGTCTGATCTCAAGAATCCAATTTTTTCAGATTCAACTAATTATCAAATGACAAGTCTATTAGTAATTTCTATTTTGAATTATTTTCGAAGAAACTATGAACAATTCAATCGACATTTTTCAATTACTCAGGCTTTATCAGCAAGCCAAAATAGGGATGTATGCCGTGCAGCATCCAAAGTTGTTAATTGGGCAGTCAAAGAGTCAAACGATAACAAAGTTTTTTTGCGACAGCAAATTGATTTAGTTCATTCTTGGTTTCATCCTAGCAGCAGGCAAAAATTTTTATTTAATTCACTTACAGTACTTAATTCTGTTGGAGATTTTTTACCAAATGATGTTTTTAATGTGACAATGAAGTATTTTTTCCCAGAGATTTGGGACTCTGTTTGTTCAAGTGATAATGAATTGAGAAAAGTTGCTCTAAAGATTGTGAGAATCCATCTTCAGTGCCTCCCAACTCATACATCTGAGTATTTTGCGGAGTCATTTTATAAAGATTGTTGTACATTCATTATTAAGAAAAGCGGCCCACTCGAAGGTGCTATTCTTTCATGCCAAACTATATTCCAATTATATCCTAATACATTAAAATTCCCGTCAATAATTGAAATTTTAGCTCATGTACTGGTAGATGCTTCACACGAATTGTCTCTTACCACACTCAGTTTTATATGCGAACTTATTGAGCAAAAAAGGGAAGTATTTACACCATCTCTGATTAAAAGGATTATTGCTCATCTGAGAATGATAATTCTCAATTCTACCACAAGCGATGTTTTTCTTACTATAGCTATCAGGATTATTAATATTTTAGAGCTCGATATGTCTCTCATTGTTCAAATGGTGGATACAATATCTGATGTTTTGCAAAATACCACATATGATGCTCATCGTAATACCACTTATCTCCTTTTGAGTGCAATTCTTGACAAATATCCAAATTTTCATGTTGAATCATCGTTTTTTAAGAGTGATGAACCATGCCCAGGGATGATTCAAGCATTATCAAAGCAACGACACCTTTTGGAAGGTCTTAAATTCACATTAACAGGGTGGTTTGCCAAAACAAATCAGAAGAAGAATGCTTCTGAAGCCATAATGTGTTTGCAAATGGTCAAAGAATTCGGATCATCCCTTTTTGAGACTATAGAGGCGCTTTTCGAAATGGTGAAACACTACTCATTTAACAACAACGAAAATGTCAGAATTAGTTTTACCAAAACATTGCCTGTTTTTCGTATTCCTGAAGCCGAGACCACTCTTTTTAGAATGGCTTTATACGATTCATCTAAAAAGGTAAGATTTAGTGCTCTTCAACAGATTAAGTATACAGAATTTGGAGCCAATTCGGAAGTTTTTATTCAGTTTCTTTCAGATCCATCTTTCAAAGTTAGAAATGCAGCATTGCCAATGATTTCTCAGGCTGCCAAAAAAATTCCCTTTTCGATGATTCCCCCAATAATTACTTTTATGAATGATTTTTTGTTATCCAATATTTGCTCTCCGGATCCTAAACGTTCCGCAAAATCATCTTCTCTTTTGCCATATATTGCGCAAAATTTTGTATGTTTTAATACCTCAATAATACCACTTATTGGATGGATTTGTGTTCGTTTATTATTGCATGGAGAAGAGTTTCCAGCTCCTGGAGTTTATAGCAAAAATGGCTCAAGATCAAGGAAAAGTTCAAGTGCTCTTGCCCAAATGAAAGCATCTAATTATAAACTTTTAGATTTGCGACAAGCAATTCACAAAGATTTCGTTAATAATGGCTTTTTTGGATATAGTTGTTTGTGTCGCCATTCAGATTCCCCTTGTCATGATCTCATAATTCAAATTGTTAATGAAAAGTGGCACTTAATGAGAGATAAATATCTCCTCCAGACACTTGGTATCCTATCATCAAGTTTAATGCCCTATATTCTACAAATAGTTCCTGTGTTTATTCATTGTTTTGAAGAAAAGCACAGCGAGGATGTTTGCTTGGCTGCAATTGAAGCCCTGAGACTTACAATATTGTCATTTGAATCAAAAGTTAAGTTTACATCCCTTTTCCCAGATTTATTCCCAGTTTTGTTAAAAGAACTTAGTAGCAATAGTAGCACCAAAGTTGCTGTATCAATCCTGCAACTTACTGCTACTGCAGGCGCATCTTACTTTTATGAACAATGCGAAAAGAGTGAGAATAATTTTGAATTTTTACTTTTATATCGAACATCATCATTTTTTGTTGATTTTGTAATGGAGTCACTTATATCCTTGTTAACAATTTTTTCAATGCCATTATTTGAAGTTGTTACCAATATTATTTGCCAGGAAACACAATACACTCTAAAATATCTAGATCCTATTATATCAATCTTTTCTGAAGCTCTCCAAAATTCAAGTGATGATATGAAGAAGAATTTGCTTCAAGAGCTTGAAATAATAGCGATTTCTTGTACACAGCATATTGTTCCTCATGTCCATTATTTAGTCCCTTATCTTAAGGCCAATCTATCAAGTCTTGAATGCATTCTCTTGTGCTCAACATTATCTTATGAATTGAAGAGCGAATTCACACCATTTGCCTCAAATCTATATCCTGCTGCATTTATATTTTTAAATATCGAAGATAATGATCAATATATTAAGGCCCTAGTCAAATTTTTGTGTTTGTGCATTATTTATCAACATCAAAGTATTGATGCCTTTTTAGACTTTTCACAACCCTTTTTAATTCCCATTGCTGATATTTTTCCATATAAACAACGGAAACTATTGAAAGGATTATCAATTCTTTGCCAATATGCTGATATAACTGCATACACATCTAGAATTGCCCAAATATGCTTTTTGTATTTTCCAAAACAATTTTGCAATCCTGTTCCAGAGCTGGTCCTTAATCTTTGTTTGCATGGAAGACTATCAAAATCAGTTGTAGATCAGAATTTGAAATTTTATGGGTTATCTTTTCCACAGTTAAATGAAATCAACAATAAAGAAAAGTCAACAAGTTCCTATTATAATTCTCGTAAACCTATTATTGATAATACTCGTCACGGGAAATTCTTAAATAACAAAGCCCTTTATAATGATGCCTTTAAGAATATACCAAATCCATCATTTAACAATTCTAAGAAATGGCTTGATGATTTATGTGTACACTTTGTATCATTTTCTCCATCAGTCGCCATCCAAAGTTGTAGTGTGTTAGTTACCCAGTCACAATCTTTCAAAAGAACAATATTCCCAATAGCATTTCTATCCTGCTGGAAAGAAGCGAACAAAGAAGAAAAAATCCAATTTTCCAACGTTGTTAAGATGATATTGCTATCATATGATAGCATAGATCCCACTATTTTTCAATTGGTTGAAGTATTGGATAAATGTGGTTCTCCTTTGGAAATTAATGATGATATTTTAGCAAATGCATCACCATCAAGTGGGTTATCTCTTTATTTTCTCGAAAGATATTACCGTTCAAATCCAGGGAAACCTGAAGCAGTTGAGAATTTGCTGAGACTTAATTCTAAAATGGGAAGAATTGAATCTGCTCGGGGATTGTTAACATCTGCAAGGAAGGTTATTGATCAATGCGAAGCTGGCAGATGGAGTGAGCAATTAGGGGAATGGGAGAAGGCTCTTGAGATATATGAAGCTCATGGCAAAAAGAATTTGAGCGGTATATTAAGATGCCATGCTCATTTAGAACAATGGGATTTAATTCGAGCACATTCACAAGATTTTGAGCGACTATCTTCTGAAGAGCAAAGGCAAAATGCAATATGGTTTGCATGGGCATTTTACCATTCACACAACTTGGAAATGACATCGTATTACGTTGAAAGAATGGGTAACAAGGAGGACCATAATATTCTATTATTTAGGGCTATATTTCTTATTGCATCAAAGCAATATGCAAATGCAGAAATTCATATTCAACATTGTTTCCTTAAACTAGCAGAAAATCGAGCAATATATGGAGGAAATGATGCTAATCAAGCATCAAAGAACTTTATAATGGCTCAACATTTAATTGAACTTCAAGAAATTTTACAAATCAAGAAAGAAACCACATTAAGTGTTCCCAAATTATGGCAACAAAGACTTCATGTCTTCTCAAATGATAGTGATGCATGGACAAAGTTAATCGAAATCCGAAATTTGCTTTTATCACCATCTGAACATGTCCAATCATGTTTGAAGCTAATATCTGTTTTAAGAAAAGAACGGAAATGGAGGTTAGTAGATGCATATTTTTCGAGACTGGATCAAGTTTTGGGACAACCTAGATTTGTAATAGCCAGACTCAAAGTTCTTTGGGCTCGAGGGGATAAGGTTAATGCAATTAACCAGATAACACTTTTTAATAAGCTTTTATGTGCAGATTCTGCTGAAACTATAAGGCTTGCTCTCGAATCAACATCTCTGGAAGGTATCAAGTTTTTCTCAGCTTTGCTTCCAAAGGATTCTGAGCTAAACCCAGAGAAAGTTCTACAATCATTTCATAACTATGTCAGTTACTATTCGATTGGAGACAATTTCCGTTCTAAGTGTATTCGTATTCAAGCTGCATGGCAATATCAACTCTATAAAGCGAAAACTTCTAGCACATCAATGCTTACTGATATTATTGAGAGTTTCAAATATTCAAATTCTCTAAAAAGAGATGATTATCGAACCTGGTCTGGGTGGGCATATGCTTGCTCAAGAGCTCTTTCTCATCGACAAGATCTGAGATCAGCATTTGCAGCTGATGCAATCAGTGGCTTTTTAAGAGCAACACAACTGCGACCATCTGATTCATTAGAGTTTTTATGTCAAATGTTTTCGATATTTTTCCGTTATGGCGAATCTATTGATCTTCCCGCATCAATTTCTCGCGAAATAGTTTCTCTGAGCCCCCAAATTGTTATTCAGATTATTCCTCAAATAGTTGTGCATATTGCTCATCCTGTGCTAAAAGTCCGCCAACTGGTACAAGATCTGATTTCAACTTTTTCTAATTTTCATTTCGAAGCTATCGTTTATCCCCTTCATTTGTTATCATTATTGTCAGATAAGGCGAAAGCATCAATAGCTCGTGATTTGCTAAGAGAACTTGGAGGGAAACAACCCGAGATTTATACTGACGCAATGCTATTAATTAATGGAATGTATAAGGCTGCCGTAAGCTTATATGAAAATTGGGCCACAACCCTTGACAGTGCAACGAGAATATTCCATCAAGATAGTATCAAATCTGTTGAAATGTTATCAAATCTCTTCTCTAATTTAGATAATGCTGTTTGTGAGCAAGATAGACAGTTTTACAAAACATTTCACAATTCAATTCAACGAGCCAAGGTTTTATTCGATAAATATAGAGGAGGAGACAATTCTGTTCTCAAAACTCTCTGGGATGGTTTCAGATCACTCTTTGTTGATATCGAAGATAAAATGAAAAAGATTGATATTATTCAGTTGAATAAAGTTTCCACAGAGCTTTCATCAAAAAGAGGATATAAAATCTCGGTTCCTGGTGCATATTCTGTTGATGGCGAGTATCCTCTTCTTTACTCAATAGGAGAATCATTACAAGTGTTTTCAACACAACAACATCCAAGAACTGTCAATATGAATGATAATCAAGGGAAATCCTGGAAATTCCTTTTGAAAGGAAACGAGGATCTGAGGTTAGATCAAAGGATTATGATGTTTTTCCAATTGGTGAATTCACTAATCAAAACAAATAGATTAACATCAAAGTTAGGTGTTTCGCTAATCCAGTATGCAATAATCCCGTTTGCTCCGAATGCTGGATTAATTTCGTGGGTTACTGGAGCTGATACTTTTCAACAGTTGGTTTCTGACTACAGAAACCAAAGAGATATCCCTCAATTAGTTGAAAACGAGATCTGTAGCAGATATGTACATGAGTTTAATTTTTTAAACTCTCTTCAGCGCATTGAAATCTATGACCATATAAAAGAAGAAACCAAGGGCTTGGAATTACGAGAAATGATTTGGATCCGTTCCCCATCAACATCAGAGTGGCTGGAGCATTCCTATAACTTCACAATATCAACAGCACTCATGTCAATGACAGGATATGTTATTGGACTTGGAGATCGCCACCCTTCGAATATTATGATTCAAAGACACACAGGACGAGTTATTCATATTGATTTTGGTGATTCATTTGAATCCACACAGAAAAGAACAATGTTTCCAGAGTTGGTGCCATTTAGACTCACAAGAATGATAGTTAATGCATTGGATACAAGTAGTGTGGAAGGATTATTCAGAAAATCTTGTGAGGACGCTCTCTACGTTCTAAGAGAGCACCAAGGCCCCCTGATCGCCCAACTTGAAATATTTGTTCACGAGCCAATATTTTGCCCAAAGGAGTCATCTGCAGGAGTTCAACCACAAAGAGAAATTCTAACAAGAGTTGCAACCAAACTAAATGGAACAGACAACCCAGAAAACGAAGAAGAACGAGAAATGGACGCCAATGAGCAAGTTGATGCCCTTATAAGGACCGCTGCAGACGAACTAAGATATATAAGACATTACATCGGATGGTGCCCGTTTTGGTAAATTTGTGTTTTTTATTTATTTCAGAAAAAACTTCACAAGATTTGAATCATCCGCAAACAATATTTTGAATCGTTAGATAAAAAAACGGATCTCAAAGAAAACAAAATTCTTTCATTTTTGATAACAAGCTTCGTTTTGTTAGGATAAATTTACATGAGGCAGATTGAGCCATCTTTGACATCGATGGGCTCCGTTTCTACGGAGGCTATGCAAGGGGGATACAAGAGGCAGCTTGTTCAGGGTAAAGTTGGATTTTTTGATGGGCTTTTTTCACTTTTTGATCAATTATCGACTGGAGTGAAAATCAATTCGTTTTTTTATACTTTTTCTGCGCTAATTTTTTATTCTCAAGTTTTTATTACATCAATATGGTCTAACAACAAATTTTGGGAAGAAAAACACATAGAATCTGAAATTAGGTCAATTTGGGGGTATTTTATGCTTTTCAATAGAAATATGAGCGATTCAAGTGTTATTATATGGGGTGTTTCCATTTCTTTACTTGCTTTCATGTCATTAGTTTTTTTATACTCAGTTCATGATTCTTTTTCATTGAATCGCAAAAAGGCTTCATGGATTATGTATCTTACAAGATTTATATTTGAAATTTTGAGTATTATATTGATTCATCCGTTTGCTGCATTATTAGGCGAGGCATTTACTCGTTTTTTCCGAACGAACTCAAAAACAATGTTAGTTGGTTTCATTTGCAGTCTTATTGGCTATTCATGCGTTTTATTGCACACATATATATCTCTATTCCTTTTTTCTCGTTCAATATGCATTGTTGTGAGTCCGTTATCCATGTTTCAGCCACATTTCCTCATGTTTTTATCCGTACTAAGCTCAGGAACAATCATTTTTGATAGCTTCTTTTCAATGTTTCCTGCTTGGTCGGGAACAATTCTTCAGTTATTACATGCATCAGCAATGCTTTATTTCATAATTCAACTAAGATTTTTCCCATTTCACAAATTTGGAACATGTCTATTAGCAATATTCATTGTAATGTTATCATTGTTTTCCGATATTTTTTGCATTTTTATGAGTTATCAATCATCCATTTCTTTCAGTGTTGGTTTAATTGGGATTGGATTATTATTCGCAATAGTTTACTTTTTCACATATAAAGTTTTTCAAAGCAGATGGAATTCTGTTGTGGAGAGTCTTAATAAAGAGATAACTCCAGACGACCAATTTGATGAATTATTCATTTCACTTGGGATCGATAAATCTATCGATAGGGCATTTATGTATTTAAGAATCGGGCTGATCAATCATAGCAAGATTTTCCTTAATTGGACCCTAATGAAGTTTATTGGACAGCATTTTGTTTCAACCTCTACACATTGTCAATGCATTCAAATGCTTTCATTCTTCCCAAGCGAGATTAGGCTCATGAACTATTTCTATTCTTGGGCAATCTCAAGAACTGATTTTACATTTGAGGATCGTTTTTTAGTATTCCAGGTGAATAGAATTAAGACCCAGCGACAAACGATATCATCTCAAGATGCCAATGAACGATTATTACAACTGAAAGCATCCTCAATGCAATGTGAAATATATATGCGTTCATTTTGGAGCCAAACTGAGGTTTTAATAGATAATCTTGAAGGAATTAATAAGAATATAGAGTCAGTCAATTCCCAATGGGAAGAAGCAATAAGGGATTATCCAAATAATTCCAAATTCTATGAAGAGTATTGCAGATTTTTAACCGAAGTCACCTGCGATTTTCAAAAGGCTATCTTCCAGAGGCATCAAAGTGAGATCTTGGATATGTCTCGAGCAAGGAATATTGACAATTCATTTCGAAGTTTTGTGAATGCATATCCTAGATATATAAAGGATAAGATTCTTGATATCAGAGGAAACTTTGTATCAAAAAATACCTCGAAAGGAAGCGTTTCTTCTGGTGAGTTAATTACATTCACATCTAGTTCAACAGAGGAATCTCATCTCGAAGCAGACATCGAAGAAATGATAGGAAAAAGGATATTTTCTCAACCCAAAATGAGGATTGCACTTGATAGAGCCCTGAAAGGAAGAAAGCCAAATTCTGTTCAATTTTTAGTTTTTTCTGCAATATTTGTTATTTTGATAGTTGTTTCTCTATTCGCATTTTTATTCATCAGTTTTAGCGCTGATTTTGACTCTCGTAGAGTTTCATTATCCAGAATTAACTATTTAATGAAATCCAGGTTCTATTCTTCATTATCTGGTTTTTATGTTTTTTTGAATTTTGCTAATAAAACTAATAAATATGCAATAGGTAAACTTCCTTCCCAAATGATGTTTCCCTACGATAGACTTACTTTAAAATGGATGGTCAATGGAAATGATAATTTTGCAAGTTTAATGAATAATGTTGCATTGTATGCAAGGACATCAGATTCGAGTGTATTTAAAATGGCTTCTTTACTAATTGAAAATGGTACGAAGATTCAATATTGCGCAAACGGCCGTGTGATCTCTTCAAGATACACAGATTTAAGTACTGTGTATACATATTCTTCCTTTTTGCAAGGCCAAATAGCTACATCCCTTGATGTGTCAGATATGCTTAATAGTAGTTTTTACTGTGAGCTTATCAAATCATGGGATTCGATCGTTGATGCCTCATCTATTCTTATTGACAAATTTGCGGAAGAACAGAATAATGAGTATACAAATCTTGATCAGAGAGTCACTACATTTTTGTTATTTGTATCAATTTCGGTTTTTGTTCTTTTAATGATTCCAACAGCATCAGGAACAATTGTTTTTTTACATGAAACAAAGCGACTTGGTGGAGTATTATTAGCTTTTGATGAAGCACAAAAAAATTCCTGCAAAACTCCTATTATGTTAGGAATCGATAGTGATAATTCCAATCATGCGATAAACCCGAGTGGACCTTTAGGATTATGTTCTAAGTTTTTGATGATTGTTATTCTGATTATTATTGTTGATTTGTTTCTAGTATTGCTTGTAACACAGTCAAAGTCAGCCAATAATACTATCTATAAACTGAATCAATGGCAATACTATGCATCATGGAGGCTTCCTTTTGTTGTAGAATCTCTTTATCACTCAATGATAGCTCTAATATTGAATGAAACCAATATGTCACAGTTTTTAGACAGGTCTTATCACATTAATAAAGCTTTGGAATCCCTTTCAATGCTTGAGTTTCATAACAATCAATTGTTTCAAGGAAATGGAACAATGGAACCTATTTCTGGTTTCGATTCTTTGCTTGATGAATACAATGTTCAAGAGAAATGTTCAAACAATACTATTGGAGCTCAATATGATGATTTATATAAATGTGCATCGCTAAATCAAGCAATTGGAGTTTATAGTCTTATTCTTCAGGAATTGTTAAAAGTCCCTGATCTCCAAAACGGTAGAATTGACTCGAAAGAATCAATTCATGCCATTACTATTGCAAATAACTATTTATGGGATCGACTTGAGAAAACTCTCACAAGGCTCGAAGCTCTTGCTTTCCAGACAGATGACAACATGATGACTATTTTTCTCATAATTGCTTTTTGTGATCTCCTTGTCGCATTTCTAATGTCAATATTTTCTCTGAGGATATCCCACTCTTTTCAATCCCTTTACAACGTTTTGCTTTCATTAGTTCGAAGAATTCCACCCATTGAAATCGTGAATAATAGTGAACTTTTAGATATTTTGATGAATAGAGATAACACAAAGAAACAAATGGAAATTTCTCTTGCAGGAAGGATAATCATGAATTCACATGAAGCAATTATTTGTACCGGGCAAAATGGTGTTATTGAGCTGGTTAATCCATTTGTTACCAAGTTACTCGGATATACTCCTGAACAGCTTCTCGGACAATCTGTTTCTATCATTCTTTCACAAAATGACACCGAAAAGGTGCTTAATCAAATCAAACTCATGAAAGATGGCCACTCATCTCATTTCTACGAAGACCATATCTCATGTTTGTCCGATAATGCACAAGAAGTTCCTTGTGAGGTTACTGTTTTAGGAATGGGAAAAATTGAATCCAGGGCACAATCATTTGTGCTCATTCTTAGAGATGAAACCCAACTGAAAGTCATGAGAAAAGAAGCTGAAGAGTCTAAACAACAAAGTGAATCGTTGCTATATCAAATTCTTCCCAGAGACATTGTTCTTAGGATTAACAGAGGAGAGAAAGAGATTTCTTTTTCTATTGCTTCAGCATCAGTTGTATTCATTGAAATAATGAAGATTCAAGAATTTCTATCTACGTTATCTCCAAGCGAGGTTATGGGGACTCTTTCTCATGTTTTTTCAACTTTTGATGAAATCCTCAAGAAATACAAGTCAATTACAAAGATTAAGCTCATCGGGGATGTATATATGGCAGCATCCGGTTTATTCTCAGAACTATCACATAAAGAATCTTCAGAAGAGCTTGTCAAGTTTGGAATTGATGCAATTTCTGAAATGGATGATATTAATATCAAACTGAATACAAATTTAAGTGTTAGAATTGGTATCAATAGCGGGGGTCCCATTTTAGCAGGTGTTTTAGGAACAGACAAACCTTTGTTCGACATTATTGGAGATCCCATTAATGTAGCATCACGTCTTGAATCGACTTCTCTTCCTGGAAGAATTCAAATCTCACAAGAAACATATGATTTAATATCTGATTCAGGATTTGATATTGAAAAAAGAGGAGAAGTTTTTCTAAAAGGAAAAGGACAAACAATCACGTATTTTGTCAACTCAAACCATAATTACTATGCTCATATTTCAAGTTTGGAACTCAAGTCCAGCGAATCAAATGTTTAAAAATAATACATTTACTTTATAAGATATGTAATCATTTTTCCATGGTTTGTCATTATCTCTCCTCTTTCTGTTATTTCAAATGATGTACCATATACTAATTCATAAACAGCTCTTGATACCTGCACTTTCATTGGAATACCAGTGTGTTCCATATCTTGAGCAATTGAGACATCTTTTCCTAAAAGCTCAAATGATGGTTTGTGAATTCCTAAAACCCCGGCGATAATTGGACCTCCTGTGTGTATCCCAACTCTTATACAAATATTTTGTTTAAATTGCTCATTGAATTTCGTTATTACATTTAATGCATCAATACCAAATTGAACTGCTTCTTTTGCATGCTGGGCAGGATGTTGTGATTCTGCAAATACCCCTCCTGCAGCCATATAGCAATCTCCAATACATTTTATTCTCGATAGAAGTCTATACTGATTAACCATACTATCAAATTCTCTGAAAATGTAATTCAAAGTTGACATTACAGTTGCGGCAGTATTAGCGGCACACCATGGGGTAAATTCAACAATATCAATGAATATGATTGAGGCAGTTTGAATTGAAAAGGATATGTTTGTTTCCCCTGCTTGAACCCTCTTAACTAATGACAAAGGAAGTATAGATGCAAGCAATTTTTCACACCTTTGCCTTTCTTCTGCTATCAGTGAATCAAATCTTACATTTTGTGTTATATTTTTGATTGAAAAAACAATAGATGAATCAATTTTGTCAACAAAAACTTGAAAATGCGAGACTGAATTATCGGACATTTTAAATGATATGGTAAAAGGTACTTTGGGTAAAGTAAGTGGAGTTAACGAGTCCTTAGGGGGTCCATTAACAAACGATTCACTGTAAAAAACATTTTTGATATTCTTACCATAAAACCATTCATCATTGTCAATCTGGAAAAATGATCTTGTAGCATTATTAATTGTTTGAATAATAAAAGCATTGTCAGTTACTACAATAGCATCAGGAAGATTATTCATTATTGATTCAAAGAACTGGGCATTTCTTTGAGAACTCTCGGTTTTTTGAGTACTAAAATCACCAGAAAGAAGCTCCATAATTTTGGGTGAATCTAATAGAACATTTGTCGGACAGTGAAGTAATTGTGATACTATAAAATGGAGTATACTCCTTTCTCTGAAAAGAACAGATACTTCAATCAAAAGAACAATGCATATCACCGATAATAAAAAGAAAACTGGGAATATCGATGATGATAAGGATGACTCTAACGATTCAATAATATTTGGGATAATCCGATCGAACATAGGGAAAAAGAAATCTTCATATAATGAAAAGCATACCATGTACCATAATTCAGTGTACATTTCATCTCGAGAGTCAAATGTTGTAATACTTCCTGTAAGATAAGATTGAAATATATGATGAACAAAAGATTCAACAAGCAAAATCTGCTGAGAAAGAGAAAAAGAGCTATATATATCCCTCATTTTGGTTGGGTACTCTCTATATTGTTTATAATCGATATATGGCTTATCGAACTCAGTTATATCCTCTTCAAATCCCGGAAAAGGATCTTGAGATGATTCTTGACCTCCATATCTAGCAAATAAATAAAATGATTTTGACAACCCTATTCTTTGTATTGACCTCCTAGATAGTTCAATTGCTGGAAAAGGACCACACTGAATTCCATTCATTACAGATACCCAACAATTCATAGCTATGAAATTTCCAATTAAATATCCGGAAGTACCTAATATTGAATCGACATGGGGCACATTATCAATGATTTGATTATTAATTGATCGATATTGATCGCAAATGATTGCTGTTACAATAATGAATGATATTGAAATTATGATGCTTGACATAATAATAATATTCTTATATGATAGATGCTTAAAAGATGAATCTCCAGCATTGAAAAATATCTTTAAAATGGTTTCTTCCTGTTTTGAAAGTTCACTATCTGTCGATTTACCTTCTTCAGACTCAGTTTCTCCATTTTTAAACAGCTTAAGATTATCTACCACAGTTGAAACAACACTTTTCGGGAGCGACATCAATGATAGGAAAACTTTCTTCTTATCATTTTCAATTGATTTTATAGAAAAATATGATACACAGAGAAGGAGCAAACAAAAAGTTACAGATATTCCTACTTGAATTTGAAATATGGTATCTTTTGAGATTATATCAGCAAGCTTCATTGAGTTGATTAATGACAAAAGTCCGGCACTTATTGCATCTGAAAATGATGCACTATTCATACCTGCATTTAGAGTCTGAGAGTTGTTCATCAAATCGATTGTCAAATTAGTCTGTTGAATGAGTTTGGTTGATTGAGATATATAGTCTAGAATAATACTCTGTAAAGATAGTTTCTTTGCTGTATAACTGACAATTGATGTAAAATGAAGATATAAAATTGAAGGACTAAAGAAGGCTTGTTGAACGCTTTTATAATTATCATCATCTCGGGATAAAGAACGGAATTCATCTAAAGACTGGAGATTAGAAACTGCAAGATTCATTAAAAATCTTATTTGTTCTCTGGTATCATCAGTTGAACCCAACGATTTGGGCAATTTTCCTCTATGATCGGTTTTATTAAATATAGGATTCGCATTCGGATACTCTTCAAGAATTAAACGACCACAAAAAGAAGAAATATGAAATTGTATGGATCTCAAGTATGATACATGGTACGCTAACTCAAGAGGTTTAAATCTTAGGTTTTGATAATATGAAAAAGACACATAGCTAACAATTATTGGAGCAACACCTAATACTATTATGATTATAACGAGTAATATGACAGCGCATCTAAATGATGGATATTTCAATGATTGTATTCTATCTTGTATTAAATAATCATGTTCATGTGAAACTATTGGTTGATCAAAATCGGACTCTTTATCAGTGAGGTCAATCATTTCTGCCTTTCCAGATGAATCGTGTTGGATTTGAATTTTTGTTGAGGTGGATATATATGGGAAATAGTGTATTCCATTATAATGAGCTCTGTCTTCAATTACAGATATCCCTCTTTGAAGAATTCTTAGCCTTTCTTGCCAAACTTGCAATGCTTTCCTGTCAGATAAAATATCTTGCAAAAACATAATATAACTTTTGACAACAAATCTATTATTTGGATACTCATTAAGGAGATGATTAAAATCGACTTCAACTTTTGATAAAGAATTGTATGTCATTTTAGCACTATGATCCATTTCAGAGCTATTACCTTGAATAATTTGATCCCACATATGACGAAGCTTTCTTCGAATGTTTTGAACATTTCTCTGAACACTGTTTATTTTTTGCTTGAGAATTGGAGTTAGTATTGATTCTCTTCTTTGTTGAATTAATTTAATCTCCTCTGTAATTCGTTTGGCGATCAAACCACCAATTTGATTTGCTTTTATACTTTGACAGATGAATGCAAGAAGATGATATTCTTCTGGGAACATTGACACAAATTTCCCATATACATACCATGAATCAATATCAGAAGGCCATTTTGTAGATATCACTTTGAATATTTCCCAATTTGTACACATTGGATGCCCATAAATAAAACCAGATACGCAGCACTTTAATAAATAGTTCTTATTATTGTAATTCTCTAAAAAGGTTTTTTCATCAAATGCTTGATCCATAAATAGCAATTGGTTCACATAATTTGAAGTTAAATAAGAGTTACCAAAAATGAAACAAGCTATAAATAATCCTATTTGGACAAAGAAAACTGTATCAGAAGCCTTAGTTCCTCTAATTAAGAAAACTAACCCTCCAATGGTATTCAATAAGGAGGATAATGATATAGAAAAACATACCAATTTTTCTTTTTTAGAAACAAAAGAGAGGGGAGCAAAAACACAATATAATGTGTAAAAATAAGGCAAAATCCCTATACCTAAAAATATTAACTGATAATTCTTTTCCAAAGTTGATGCAAAAGCAAGTACAAATGTAGAAATATTAGTACACAAAAACACTAATGTTTGAATCCTATTTGAGAGAGTGAGTAAAGAAACAGGACGGAATTCAAAAGAAAACGAAAACACACTATAAAACAGATAATAGAGCACAAAGCAAATAATTGAAGATGCTATTAAGATTTGTTGAGTCTTATTGTGATTTTCGAAACTTGTTTTGATTGTTTCCCCAGCAATTTCCATAGCTGCTGGATGAATAATAAACATAACACTTGACATCATTATTGAAATGAAAGAAGTATTCCATTTTGCTAATTTCCCAGTCTTCCGATACAAATATGCAGAAATTGATATCAATGCTAAAAACAATACACAAATGGCCAGGTATATAATTAAAATAATATTCCCATTATCAGCGCGGTCCTCATATTTCATGCCATGAAAGCAGAAAGAGAGTAATGAAAGAGTTTTGAAAGACATTGTATTCATATCCCAAAACGACTTGAACGGTATCAATAAAGAAACAATAAATAACTGTCCAAAACGTATAAAAGAAATAAGATTGTGCATAGGAAAGCGAGCAGGATCATCACTATAGACGTATACAAATAAGCTGAATAGTGTATTCCGGATACGTTTGATTAAGCTGGGCGGAATAAGAAGATTATGCTCGTACTGTGTAGAATCAAATGAGTTCTGTTGGTTTTTTGTTGGCGCAAAAGTAGATCCTGAAGATACTGTGTTCATGTAAAAATTTAAAAATCAATAAAAAAATCAATGAGAAATTAACGTCATATTTATTTAATCGTTACTGTATATTTTGATTAGTTTATGGTGTATAAAATTTCAATAGATGTCTTCACATAAGCGACATTTAGCGAAGATCACCGCTCAAGAATCGCAATATGTTGTTGCATTAGCAGATTTTGAATTCGGTGATGAAATTGGAAAGGGGGGATTTGGTGAAGTTCATAGAGCAAGACAGAAGAACACTGGAAGAGATTGTGCGGTCAAAAAGATTTTTAGTGAACGTTTAGAAGGAAATAGGCTTAGAAGATACATCGGAGAAATTGAAACAATGACAAAATGCCACAATATGTTTTTAGTTCCATTTGTTGGTTTTACATCGGAGCCACCCTATTGTATTGTGACAGAGTTTATGCCAAATGGATCTTTGGATAAATTTATCCGTAAAAGATCGTCCACAACGTTTTTATCTGGAACACAATTAACAGCTATTGCAATTGGAATTGCTCATGGAATGAAGCATCTCCATTCTATTGGTATAATACACAGAGATCTCAAAGCTGCAAATATTTTACTAGATTCAAGGCTTTTCCCAAGAATTTGTGATTTTGGAATTGCTCGTTTTGAGGATTCTAGTGCTGCTGGAATGACTGCTAAAATTGGAACTCCAAATTATATGGCTCCAGAACTTATTGTTTCAGGAGATTATGATATTAAGGTTGACGTTTATGCATATGGTATGATTCTATATGAAATGGCCGAGAATCAGCGGCCATTTAAAGGGCTTAAGGTAGCAGAGATATTTCAATGTGTAATACAAAAGGATGAGAGACCATCATTTACCCAAGCAACTCCTATCTCACTCCAAAAATTAATCAAACGCTGTTGGAATAGAGACCCTAACGAAAGGCCCTCATTTGATGAAATATTCACATTGTTTAAATCTGGGAAAGTTGAATTCACCGGATCATCAAGGAGAGATGTCACAAAATTTTTGAGTATAATTGATTCTGCCGAGAATGGAAGTCAGATTAATATTAAATCAGCAAGTTCTTCCAAGAAACAACCTGGATTGAATCCAAATAACAATTCTGATGAATATGAATATGAGTACTATGAATATAGTCAATCATCAACTCACAGTAAGCCTTCACAAAAGAAGTTTATTCAAGAAGTTTCGATATCTAATGAATCATCAGAAGAATCTGATAGTGTTGAGGTGGTCTTAAAAGACTTTAATAATCCGCTATTTTATAAATATATTGAGTTTTATGCTCAAACAATAGAACCTTTGCAATTCCGAGCATTCTATGGTCCAATTAGTACACATTTGAAAGGAAAATCACCATCAAACGTTCAAAACTCTGTCATTTCCTCATGCTTCTTTTTAATGAGGAGAAATAAGTCTTTCATTCAATTGTTTAACTCTGCTAAGTTCTTTACTTGTTTGAAATGTGATGATGAATTAATCGCCGATTCTATCATTGATTGTTACTCTTTATTATTTATGAATCATCCAAAACTTTTAACAACTGATCACTGTAGCGGAATTACTAAGCTTGTTGAATTGCGTCCTGAGAAAATGCTAGTCCTTCATTCTTTTTATGTTAAGCAACTTCTTCAGATTTCCAATCCATGGCCCATTTTGGATAACCTATTTGCTACTCAAAAGAGCTTTGTTTCCAAACCTAGCGGATTTTTGTATCTATCTTTATTCCATTATTTGATTACTAAGTTTGATGTATACAGTAAAGAGAGATCAATGCATATTAGGGGACTCTTTTTGCTCTTTTTGAATTCTAAAGACAATCAAACGTTAAATGCAGCATACAATGGTCTCGCAGAATTATATGGAGATGTATCTGGACTTGATTTCACACGAGTAGTACAACATTTAGATGATGATTCCCTTTATGAGTCTGTATTATCCTTGCTTATTAGAATGACAAGGATTAAACCATCTCAAGAACTTCTCAGTTCTTTGCTTAAAAGAACATCACAGTCATCCAAACCTTGGATTGTTATTCTTCACATCGCTGAATCTAAAAATGGGGCTCAGTTTTTGCTAGAGAATACCAAATGGTTTGATGAATACCAGAAACAAACATCCAATGTTCTTAGGGTGTTTTTACTAATATTTTCAAACAGTTTTACTAGACAAAAGATATGCGAACTTTCACAATATACTGATTTATTGACCCACTTACTTTCTGCGAACGATTACCGAAATCACTCCACTGCAACTGCGATTATGAGACGGAGTCCTTTGAGTCAAGATTTTTTGAATCGACTAAGCAGCTCTGGAGTGATCAAGCAATATATAGATTTTTCTCTTCAAAATAGCAATTCCAAAGTTTATTCCAATTTCTTGGCTCTGTTTGATTCATTGAGTAGAGTCGCATATATTAAGGATTATGAAATCTTATCACTTCCATTAATCGATTTATTAAGTTCAAATCAGCACGCATCAGATGCAATCACCGTAATAGTATCCTTAAGCTTTTACCCTCAATGCGCAAAAGCATTCAGCGATAAAAGACTTGTTGAGTATTTTCAAAATTTGGAAAAATACGAAAAGTACACAGCAATTGCAAAAACATTTCTTCTTAACATTAGAACAAATCAATAAACTTGTCTTTATTTCGAAACACTGTTTGTGATACTCGTAAGATAGATTTGATCATCGGTAGACTCACATATCATTCTATGTGCAGAATCGTCGTCATCTTCAATTTGGATTGTCATTGAAGGGGGACCTTTCAAAGCAAAAAGCTTCATATCATTATCCTCAGACAGTCTGAGAATATCTTCATGGGATAACCATCCAAATTTATTAAAAACATCAGAATTTGATAATTCTTGTAAGCAAAAATCTATTTTTTGAATCATTTCATCCAATTTGGCTTCTTTTTCATTCCATTGTTGGACACCTACAACAGATGGTTCACTTGCTTTGCCTTTAATCCATTTAATTTTGGACTTCCCGCATCTTTCTATTAAGCCAATTCCAGATAAAACGTTGATTACATCATACAACCTCCTTTTATTTGCATTAAGATCAACTTCAGCTTGAGATAATTCGACTTCTTGGCCATTGCATTGCTGCAGATATTCTACCAAGTCCTTGGTTAGATTGGACAATGTGGATTTTGATTCTGATTTGTCTTGCATTGATGATATTTTAAACGTCCAAATAAAAAAAATTCAGATTTAGAATTCCAGACTTATGTCATATGTTAGTCCCCTCGTTCTAATTGTCTGCTCTAAGATCCTATGAGTTAAAGTACAAATCTATAAATTATTGAAAATCTGATTTTTAGCAAATAAAACTTAATGCAAAATAAGAAAGTCTTTAACAAAGCTAATCAGAATCATATACAAAGATTTAGGGATTTAATTTTTCAGTTCGAGAAGGCCATATCTCAGATATTTTTGACCACTAATCTTAAGAACAGAGTATTTTCCGAATTATCAATAATGAACAGTCTAGGAGTTAAATACCAAAAATCTTCTTCGCAAAAAGACCGTAGTGAGTTTTTTGTTGCATGGGAGACATTTCGAACATCATTTCTCTCGATATTGGAGACTGATTTTTTTGTCATTATTCAATCATATCTTGAGGAGAATATTTCATCTGCTGATAGAATTATAACTTCGCTTGTTCAGCCGCACAGCCATGGTTCAACGACAAGAAAAGGTGTTATTTCGGCTAATTCCAAATCAATAAATGAAATCAAAACAATGATTTCCAAATTTTCAAAAGAAATGATAGAAGAAAAGCCTTTTAGCAAAAAATTTCAAATATATTCATCTAATTTGCTAAGCAAATATAGGGAATTAATAACTACTGAGTTTCAAATTCTTTTTAAAGGGGCACACATAGATGAATCTAAGCAGAAGAAGTATCTCAACGACTATATTTTGATCTTAGATAATTGTATAGGAGCATTGGAGTATGATATCAAAGGTGAAATGCACGAATATTGGCGATCTGGTACTCACAAAATTATTTGGAGTAGAGTATTGGAAATGGCTGATAATTGGATTGAAAAGAATTTTGGAGTGTCTCAGTTTTTGAAAGGATCTCCATCAAATATAAATGCATTACAAACATATAGTAGCAATAATAGTATACATGATGATAGCATTGACAAATTCAGTGCAATAATATTTAATGGGGCTGATGAGAGTTGCCAAAATATTGCAATTTTGCAAGAGGAATTAAAGCTCATGAACGAAAGGATCAGCTCTATCAAAGAAGAAAATATTAGATTGCAATCTATTAATAGTATCCTTTTACTTAGGGTGAATACCCTTAAATTAAATGGTGATATCAATCCTGACTATTCATTAGTAATTTCTGAGAGGAACAAATATAAAAAAATTGTTGATGAACTTCAGTTGAAGCATTTTGATTTCATAAATCCTACAAATACATTCAAGTATGATGATTCTTTGCATGAGTCTTCTGTTTTCAATACAGATTCTATAAAATTCCTTATTCAAGAGAACATTCAGCTAAAGCTAGAATCTGAAAGCATTAATATAGACCGGAATTTATTGGCAGAATTAAGTTCACAAATTACTAAGCTTCAAGCTGAAAATGCTGGATATCAGAATATCATAGAAAAAATGAAAAATGGTGCTGATATACCCGAATCAATTAACTCAACGATTTCTGAAAGTGAATTCGATATAGGGAAATCTGTAGAATCTGTGTCTGAGATATCCCGAATGAAGAAAATCATTAGGATACTCGAAAAAAAGTTAAATAGTAGAAACGCTGAGATGAATCAGAAAAATGACATAATATCTGATCTTACAAGGAGGATGGAGAAAAAATCCCAAAAAGTATTATTAATTAAGAAGGAGTTAGATACTTATTTGAATAATAAAAAAGGAGAAATATCCCATGATAAAGAAGACAATATTTCTGAAACGAGCCAAAAAACATTGACTCTTGTTCATGAAAATGCGATTTTGGAAGAAAGAATTATTGAAATCGAGAAACAAAAGAATGCTTTATATTCCGAAAACGAAAAATTATCAATAGATAACCAAGAAATGCTTAAAAAACTTGAATTACAAATTATTAACTCACATGAATTGAATGACCAATTTGTCAAAGAAAGAAAGAAATGTGCAGATTTGCTTAATCAAAATGAAATACTATCAAAAGAACTTAATAGTATTAAAGAAACATTAGGATGTAAGGATGATTCAATTAATATATTGGAATCACAGATTCGTACTATTGAACATGATCTTGAAACAACTTTGAGTACCAATCATTCTCTCAAAGAGGAGAATTTAAGATATAAAAATAGTATTGCTCAAAATCTTAAAAAAATCAAAGAAAAAGAAAAAACTATTTCCAATCTTGAGAATACCATCAATGAACTACAAGAGGCAAATCAAAAATTAGAGACTTTTAGAAACGATATTCAAGATACAATAAATAGGACTGTTGACCAAAACCAAGTATTATCTGAGCTATTTGAACAAGAGAAAGCTGAGTATATTGGTAAATTGAAATCAACCCATCAAGAAAAAACCCTGTTGTTAAAAGAAGTTGAAGATTTTCGAAATGAGAATGATCAAATGAGGAAAATATTGACACAGCAAGAGATAGAATCAAAAAGATTAGGCAATGAATATAAATCAAAGATTGATTCCCTCATTAAAACAAATCAAGTAATTTCAAATGAATTAGAGCAATCGAAAGCCAAAATTAATTTATATTATGAAATTGCGAAAAAGAATCAAATATTAAATGCAATTACTAAACAAGAAAGGGAATTGCATGAATCTCTTAAAACCCAGTTTAGCCCCCAGATAAATGATATCAAAAATCTTGCCACAATTCAAAGAAGATATGATGATCTTAATAAAAGAATCTGTCAAGCGAATCCTGATTCTGATATAATCGAGTTCGAGGGAAATAAGATTTCGAGAAAAGAAATAGAGAGTATTCTATCATCTCTTTTGAAAGACCATAAATTGCTCTCAAAGAGAATCGATTCATCATCCTCAAGGTATATTCATTATGAAAATATGAAGATAATTGCGTCATATGAAGCAATGTTAGATTATATCATGTTTTTATCGAAAAGAATAGAAATATTACGTGATAAAAAATCCGAAACAAATCAAGTTACAGAAACATCAAAAGTATTAGAATTACTTGAGAATGATTTTAAACTTGATTCGGTTTCGAATTATTCTATTCCCCAAAGATTACATAATCTGAGAATTGCAGTTAAACCATTGATTTCTTTGTATCCATCATTCAATCGAGAAATTAATAGGCACCAGTATTCAAAAAGCATTAAACAACACATCATTGTGGAAGATGAAGTTTCTAATAATTCTTAACATGTTTAATAAATGTGTGTATTAAATAGTAATGTGTTTCTTAATTGGCTGAATATCATTTGACAAGTGTTTCTGTATGATTGTCCTGGGATTACTAGCTTTGATTTGTGGAGGAGGAGAAACAGGAAACTCAGGATTCGGCTTCTTTTTAACAAGAATAATGGGTGATCGAGGCGAATTGCTTCTGTTTTGGGAGAAAAAAACTGGCTTAGAATTGCTTTGTACCAACTCATTTGGAATACCTAACCATGAATGCTGAAGAAGCTTTGAAGCTTGTTGTCTATCTGTTGGGTTGTTTTTCAACATTTTAGATATCAAAGACGAACACCCACTAGGTACAAAATCAGGTATACTAACTGTAGTTGAAATAATTGTTTTGATCAGATGATTCACATTACTGTTCTTCCATGGAAGGCTTCCCACAGCCATCACATACAATATTAATCCAGCAGACCAAATATCTGCAAAATATGGTATATATGGTTGCTCAGAAAGACACTCAGGGGCTGCATATATCGGCGATCCACAATATGTTGTGGACAAATTTCCCGCATTTTCTGTTGTAAGACCAAAATCTATTAATTTTAATCTGTATTCTGAATCCACAATAATATTCTCTGGCTTGATATCCCGATGGCTGATTCCATTGGTATGCAAATAATCAAGAGCGGACAGAAGCTGCTTCATTATTCTTTTTGAATGTTCTTCAGAGATCCTATTACTCCTAAATATTAACGATTGAAGACTTTTCCCGTTACAATATTCAATAAATAAGAAATACCTGTCAGAATCCTCCAAAAAATCTATATATTTAATAATATTTTTGTGAGAAATCCTTGACAAAACTGAAACTTCCCTTAAAAAAAGCTCTAATTCGTTTGGCTTTTCAAGTCGAGACTTATTGACAATCTTGACACAAATTGTCTCCCCACTATCAAGGCTTCTAGCTAAATGCACGTGACTTGTTGCTCCTCCTCCAATTTGCTGAAGTATTCTGTAAGATCCAATATCAAAAAAAGAAACACGTTGCCTCATTAAATATAAAATTTTAATAAGAAATCATCCTCTCAAATCTATCGATTTTCAGAGCTTTTTTGGAACCTAGAAGTTCTCAAAATTAAATTTGTTGTTAGTTTTTGTGATGGTTATATTAATTTGAGAGAAAAGAACATAACTATTCAGACGGTTAATATATAGAAATCCAATAAAAAGTCATTTTAGGCATTTGTTTCCTGTTCTTTTGTATCTTCTTCGGCTTCTGGTTCATCCATTGGATCAGGTCTAAGTGCCCTGTACTTTTCGTTCAGAGGTTGGATATCTACGATATCCTCATTCATTCCAAGGGCTCTGAAACGATTGTTTAGTTGTTGAATATGATCAAATAAATGATCGATTTGAAGTCTCCATTTGGAATTTCTCCTATTCCTACGCTCGATGAGTCTTTCTTTTTGGTTAACAAGATCAAGGAGTGTTAACAAATGGGTTCTTTCATCTTTAACATCAGGAGCTTGAACTGGAACGACAGTGTTGGCCGAGTCAAATTCTTTTTTCCTCTGATTAACCTGAGAGCGAAGAAAACTCTTTTTCTTATTAGCCTTAATGTATTGGTGTTCAAGTTCTAAGAATTTCTGGTATTTTGGACTTGCCATGCATGCAGAAAGTTGCTTTTGGTTTTCATCGTGTTGCTCATTGGTCATTGATATAGCTTTCAGAGCTCGCTGAATCTCAATCATTAAATAAGCCTTTTCTTTTTGGAGCGATGAAAGAACAGAGGGATGATGAACTGCTCTAGCTTCCTGCAAATCTGCTTCTGCCTCTTTAATTTCTTGTTCTAGTCTAGAAAGTTTCCTTTTATATTCTTGCTCAGTATTTGCTGCTTCGGAATCAGTATCTAAATAGGATGCTAAAGCAGAAGAATAGCCTTCCCTTTCACGTAGGGACTCTGTGGCTTCAGCAATTTCCGACTCTACCTTTTTCATTTCAGCATCAGCTTTCCTGAAATCAACCATCGCTTTTTTGAACTCATCGGCCAGATATTCACTCTCTCTTAAAGAATCCCCTCCTCTCCAATAGAACTCTGGGCGCTGATATTGAGATGATTGCTTCTTGCTAAATGGTGGTGAGCGAGACATTTAAATAACGATTTTTGTAAAATAACGAAATCTATTTTCATGTTAAGAAAGATTTATCTTTAATCATATATATTATGAGATATATGATCATCTTCCTGTTTTATGATCCCTTTGTGTGGATACCATTTTTCAAAATGATGAAATTAATCAAATGTGTTTTTTACATTTCACAAATTGTATTTTTGAAAGAATTAATATTAATGGATCTGTTTAGTGCTCTAAAACGAAAAGAATCGATCTATAATTCATCAAATAGGCTTTTTTTGGTTCTCAAAAGATTTTTGGAGAGAATAGAATATCAATTTTTTACGGGTTTTGTAGCTTTATATGTAATTTAATCGAATCTATGTGGAATCGGACAATTCTTATGTATATGGTTCATTTTGTTTGCCAATTTGGGGTCTGATATAAAAATTGGTCGTTATTTTCCCTATTTACTCAAATGATTATTATTATGACTGAATTATCAAAGCATTGGTCAAAAATGAAAGAAAAATACGTGCGAAAGAGGAATTTAAATAAATTCGGATATGTATTGGGTTTGAAATTCCCATTATTATTGTTAATTATAATGTTTTTTGTGTACTTAAAACATGTTTCAATCTTTGGATGGTTCCATCCCAGTATATCACATATTTATCAAAGCTTGATAAAAAGAGATAAAATCATGGTTACAAATTCTCTGTGCGTAAGTGAAACAATCAATAATGGAGTATCTTACAACGAAGTCGACATTTTAATATCAGATTGTTCGTTCTCCAGGTTAAGTCCGATTTCCGGAAATGGTGGGGTTATTTATGTTTGCACCCAATTTCATTCAATGTATGTTTCTTATTCTACTTTTTATAATTGTATGGCTTATTGGGGAGGTGCAATATACTTCTATTCTACAAATTCATCACAAAAAATGGTGTGTGCTTTTGGATGTAACAGTGAGAGATATCATTTTGCTTTTCTTTCTGCTCAAGAAAACAATATTTTGAGTTATCTATCAGTATCCAGATGCTCTTCTATTGCTGACTATGAGTATTCATTATCTTTTGATGCTGGAATTCAAAAAGCCAACAATTTAAACTGTTCAATGAACAATGCAAAAAAGTTTTCTGGTATTGGTATTGAAAATGTCTACACTTTCACTGGTTCATATTGTACTTTTTCAAACAATTTTGCGTCTGAAGACTCTTGCATCATTTTCCACCGAAATTCTGGAGAATAACTTTATACCAATGTTGTTAATAACAACAGTCCTTCAGTTGGAGTCATTCAAAACTCATATGGTGACACTATAATCCGCTATTGTATATTCTCAATGAACTCTAATAATTTATTCTATCAGTTTTCTCAAGGTTCAATTGAGATTTCTCATTCATTTATCAATCATAGCGGATTTACAATGACCGGAGTTAATAATTCTTTAACAGGAACACAAACATATAAACTATTCTTCTACCACTCACATTATTGCAATGCAGATAATAAAATTCCCTTAGTGACTCCTCAATCAACACTTGTGAATACCCCTCGAAAAACGCCCCTGAAATCACCGGAAAAGACTATTGAAGCAACCATAATAGATACACCACAACTTTCTCCAATAATTACTCCCAAAGTGTCTCCCATAGCAACAACAATTGAAAGAACACTTATAGAAACCATGACAATTAAACAAAGTCCATTTGAAACACCACATAATACTATTGCAATGACAAATAAAGAGAGTCCAATAATGACTCCTTATAGATCATATGAAGAAATAGTGCCTCACACTCCATATGATACTCACCATCCAGGTAGAACAAATGAGAGATCTTTTCCTTTGGATTATAATGAAAGAACATCAAATGAATCAGACAATAATGACGATCAAAACAAAGCAAATTCGTTATTTATATATTCAACTGCTGTGTTATCTCTCATCCTGATTTGTTGTTTTATTTTAATTATTAACAAAATCAAAATAAGTGAAGGGGCTTCATCTTCAACGATCAGTCTGAACCAATCCACATAATCAAAAAGTGAAACAAAATAATAAGTATTTGTCCAAAATTACTTTTCCAGTCAATATAATATTTAGGTGTTTTTCTCTGTAAAAAAAACGCAAATATTATCGGATTCTCTCTCAAAAAATCATAAGATATTTCATAAACAACAAATTCAAATTTTCTTAGTAACTATCCCAAATTGTGTTAAAATATATCGTCATAGATTCCAATAAGAAAAGTCAATATAAAATCGGTGGTCAATGTTCAACATTGAAATCATATTATTGAAATTCAAAATATGTCAGAAAATGTAAAAAATTGATAACAGAATAAAAAATATTGAAGAGTTGAATGGAAAGTTTTGTGATAAATAATAAACTGATGTGTCAAAATATGCTCGAGGACTTTGCTTCATCTCAAAGCGAGGAGGAGGATGTAGAAAGTCAAGAACAAAGTGTGATGGAAATAATAGTGGATCTTTTAAAGGAAATAAAGGGCTATATTGCTCTTGTTTGGTTTGCTTTTAATTATGGTGTTTTTTTCATTTACAAAGTTTGGATTTACATGTTTTTAATGATATTTTCCATGTTTATGCTGAATTTCTTCTTAATTTCGTTGACATCATTGATTTTCAGCAGTATTTCTCTCAGAATTATGCTGGTTATCATAATTGTTATTCTTTTTGCAACTCTTCCGAGTACAATGTCATTCATCTGGAAGAGATCCCAACTAATATTAAAACTAATGAAGAAAAAAACTACTAATGGACAGTTTTGTTCGTCAACCATTTGGGCGATTATTTGTTTTTCACTCCTTTATTGCAGTTTTACATATGGACCCGAATTGATGGTCCGAGTTATTGCTTCTTTTTCATCGTTTTTAATTATGTTTTTACCTTTGATTGTTGATGGTTATGATGAAGTTTTATGTGCGGAATCCCTGAAGAAACTGAATGATAATAACACAAAAGAGGCAATTGCTGCAGAAATTGAAAAGGCTAATGAGAAGATGAAGAAAAAGAAACCATCTAACAGTAATTTATCCAGATTATCGATATTAGGAATTTTTGCTATTGGAGATTTATGCGCATTTATCTCTCTGAAAGGGAATCCACAGTATATGGAGTTCTTTGTTGTATCATTCCTTCTTCTCTACTTCCATTTCTTGAATACAATTAATATTTCCTTGGATGACCAGGATAACTGTGAAAATGCTGATTGGTATTATCGATATTTATTACAATCCAAACAAGTTTTAAAACACTCTCCTGTTATATCATATTGGATTTTTACTTTCTTTGTTGTTGCTTCTTGTATACTGTTTTGGAGCAAAATGGATACTGATCAAAAATATTCATTACACAATTCTCAGTACCAACCACAAATAGCTTCATCTCATTATAACAAATCTGACTATCAATTATGCCACATGAAAAAAGAAGATTTGACCCTTTTCCAGTTGTCTTTGTTAACATACCTTTCGTATTATGATATTGACCAACAGGAAGAAGCAGAAATGGATTTGAAAGTTATTTTCCCCAACAAAAACGCCCATGCTATTGTAGTTAATAAGACACAAGAGAACGAACTTGTGAAATTTATGAGATATTATGTTATTACGATGGATGATAAAAATGTTTCTGTATTTACTATGAGGGGAACTGATGGACTGATTGATTTGTTTATTAATACAGAATACTGGATGACAGAAGCTTTCACATCAATTGCATCTTTTTTTTGGGGATTATCAACCATTTCAACATATCGAAGATCATCTGGTATTATGAACTTTTTGTCAAGACTCCCACAAATTACATCACCAGAGCTCTCTGTTACTGGAAAATATATGGCCGAAGTTGAAGAAATAATTCGCGATCATCATTTAAACAATACAGTTTTGTCAGGACACTCTCAAGGGGGAGGTGTTATCCAAGCAATTGCGATAAAACTCGGGCTTCCTGTCGTTTCATTTAGTGCACCAGGTACAAGATCATTTGGATATACATCACCACAATTACACTCCTTTATTCAAGATGATATGATATCAATAACCCCTGATAATGACATATTTGCATCAGTTGATGAGAAATATGGAATCGAATATCACATACCATGCAACGAACATTTTCTTAAATGCCATAAAAACGCAAGAACAATCTGTACATTAGCTAAAATGTGCGGAGACATTGCTCAACCAAGTGTCAAAGAATTTTGTGTCGATTACCTTGATGAGAGTAACATTTAATTTGAACTCTTATCACACATGTTTATTCTTTGATAATGTCCTTTTCTACCATTTACCATGTAATCCACTCTTTTTATTTCTGATAAAAGAGAAACATGCTCTTTTCTTAATTCTTTTAGGAGAGGATCTTTCATATCTATTTCTTTCTGATATGAAGCAATGATTCTACTAATTCTTTCCAATTCAACATCAGACTTGTTCATCTCATTCATCAATTCTTGTTTTTGATGAAAAAGAACCTTCTTTTCAAGTGCAGCCTTAGAAAATTGTGATCCATAGTTATCAGTTTGGGCTTTTAGCTTCGAAACACGTTTTTTCTTTTTTGAAATAGCTTTCCTTATCTCTAGAAGAGAAGATTTATAAGAATCACTTGCATTTTTTCTATCATTTACAATTCTTTCTTCATGCTTCCTAATTAAACGTAATATTTCGATAACTTTGGAATTCTGAGATATTTCATTCATTAAATATTCAATCTGGAATTTTAATTGCTTAATCGATGAACTTTTTTCACCATAATAAGTAAAAAATGATTCATTATCAATTATTTTGCTGATAGAATTATTCCCTATTAACTCACAACCAGTTTTTTCCTCAACCAACAAATCATCCTTTCTTTTCATCATCTTCCCAATTTCTCTCGTTAAATAATCCCTCCTCATTCCAATTTCATCCACCTCTCTCACACAAGTAGTCTTCCGCTTAAAAATTTCCCTCTGTTTCTCACCTAAAAGTTCCTCCAACCTTCCTATTTCTTGGTCTTGAAGCATTAAAATCTGATTTATCCGAAACTCTATATGAGACCTCACCCTCTGTCTAACCCGGTTAACCCCAGGTTCCCCCATCAAACTAATCATATCAACAAAACTCGGGTTTTGTAAAACTACCTGTCAAAACAGCAAATTTCTCACAATTCTTTGGGTCGCTCATTTCTGATAAATGGATGAGCACACCTGTATTATATGTAGCGAAACCTCAACTCGCTATGTATTATTTGAATGTAATCATACCACATTGTGCCTAAAGTGCTACTATACGATCAAAGCAAAGAAATATAGTGGCCAGTGTCCATTTTGCCAAACGGAGGTTACTAAGTGTCCTTTTATTGTTAGTAGTCATCTGGTGAACAACTATCAAGCCGAATCAGAGAAAGATTATAAATTTGATGAAACACTTGGAGTTTTCTATTCAAATCAAGAAGATTTGGATTTAATCAGATCTTTTGATTTATATCAGTGTCCTGAGTGCCATGAAAAGTTTTCTAGCGCCAAACAATTTAAGAATCATGCATTTAATCACGGATTGAAACCATGTCCAACATGTTTCAAGTCGGATAGGTTTTTAAAGTGTGATATACAAGTATACACACAAAAAAATCTGAATAGTCACAGAAAGGGACATCCCAAGTGTCCGTGCTGCAAATATGAAGCATTCGATAACAGAGATCTCTCTGAGCACATGATGAACAACCACTTCAGATGTGATATTTGTGCTTCTCAGAACAAGATTTTATGGTTTGATAATATTGAACTTATTCAAGTTCATTTTCATCAAGAGCACTATGCATGTACTCATCCAATATGTGTTTCACATGGATTTATTGTTTTTGAAACCCTTGCTGAATTGCAGCTTCATCAGATACAAGTTCATGACATGAAAATAGATATAGACATACAGAGCTCGAAAAATGTTGAAGAAGAGACTCAGCACGAATTAGAGAAATTATCAACTCAGAGGAGACATGATGCTCGAGTGAGATTGACATCGAAAGCAAAGAGCATTCTAAATAACCAGAATCGAGTTGATTCACTATTTGTTGCCCTAGATAAGATAAACAGAAGAAGAATATCACCTGATGATTTTCACAAAGAATACCGAAGAATATGTGGAAAATTGAATTCTGAAATTCTGTTTTGTGATTTAGTTGCTTCAATATCTGATACTCGAGCTCGTTCAGTGATTATTCGGCTTCAAGAGGGATTAAGATTTGCCAAACCAGCCCCTGCTACAATTAAGCCAATCCAAGCAGATTTTCCTTCTTTAACGCCTCAAGTACCCGAAAAAGACGAGCCAAAGAAGCCAAAGAAACCATCTCCTTGGGATAGAATCAAGATTAAATAACCTTTGTGTTTTACCATTCCACTTTTTATGTCCGTTTATAAATAGTATTGTAAAATTTTAAAGTGAACAGTAACACTCATTTCTCAATCAATTAAGATTTCAATTTGTTTTTCATATTTTATGGAAGGATTCCCAAATTACAAATTTCTATTTATTAGAAATAATCATAATTGTTGATAATACTTCCCAAAGTTTTCCAGAATCTTTCAATTATTCCTTTTTGTCTGGAAGTATGAACAACTGTCGTAAACATATAAAACTATGCCATATGATGAGAAATCATGTGAAGAAATTGAAAGAAATCATGAAATATATTTATACATTGAACTATCCTATGTAAATACTATTAGTTTCACATCCCAAATAATCTCATTATCATTCAAAAACAATACAATAACATTCATAGAATCACCATTTACTCATGATATAATTAGAATCATTAATTCCAAATGGACCGATTATGTGAATATACAAGATACTTACCCATCATCCTAGAATGATGAGTTGAATTATGATTCTTTTCAAAGATTTCTCTTCAGCTTTGTGCACCCCTAACCTGGAACACTGATAAGTTTTCATTAATTTAAGTCTGTAATATTTGATCTCAAATACAAGCCCCACAGAAGATGATTGAAAAGGCCATCATTGAAGAGCACTAGGAATTCACCATGGCTCATCCACGACGGAAGTAATCGTTACTAACTACTATTCGAGTAGATTTAGCCATTACCCCTTCTAGGTGTCTTAAGTGAAATGGGCAATTGGGAGATGTTTGAGAGGGGTAGATAATGCGAGGACAAACCGTTCAACAGATCACACGCTCAACATGATTCAAAAGGGTTACCCTCAAAATGGATTCGTATTGAGCAAGCTTCTCTCTGGTTTTCGGATGTCCTCCATTAATTTGTGTTTCCACAGCATTGGTATAACAAGGTAAACAATCCTAGATAAAAGTTCCATAATTCAAAGCCAAGGGACTTAAATCCTCCCTCTCATACCCTGCTATGCTTTATCCATTGGATCAAAAACAAGACAAAGCCCACTGTATCCTTGACTTGCCACTGAAACCAGGGAAAACTTGACACCGCTTTACAAATTGTATCTTTAGAAAAGTAACATTACGTTTTCATTCAAATATCTACCATTTCTAACCAAAAAATCATCTTGAAACGAGGTATTTATCATTATTTGAAAGAAGAATATTCATTTTATTTTGTGAGAATGTTCCAATCAAGTGGCTCAGCAACAGCATCAAAGCTATTATTCAAGATAAACATTTTATACGTGATGTCTATCAGATATTTATTCGAAACATTCGGAAAAAAACAGAATTTATATTCAATGTTTATCAAAGTAATTGAATCATCTACCTCTTCCAAATACCATGTTTTTGCTATTTTTATTTTCAATATAGTTTTCCCGAAATATTCTTTTATTATTAGATATTTAAGCAAATTCCTATTTTTTGTTTCAAATTTATTCCAAATCTGTTTATTTATCGAGATTCCAATAAAACTATCAATTTTTTTGAATCTTCCCATAATATTCTCGAAAAAAGAACTCAAAACAACTAAAAAGCTAAATATAATTACCACTATTTCGATCATCAATATTGGAGGATTATTTATAATAATTCTTGCTTGTGTTATTAAGAATCATGGCAAGTTTTTTAAAAACACCAGAAATTTCCCGATTGTACCATTTTTGGATTTGTATAATAATGAGACTATTTGGGTTGCAGGGGTGGGCTGTGAAAGTGAAAGTATAGAACAAGGAAGGTCTTTTGAAGATGAAAACATATACATTTCTCTCTGTTTCTTCTCAAGATATTCTCAATATGATGGAAATGGTGGTGTAATATATGTTAAAAGTGGTTATTACTCAATGAATGTCAATTTCTCAATGTTCTATAACTGTGTTTGTTCTAAATATGGAGGAGCAATATTCTTCGAGTCTTCTGATTCATGTCTCAGAATGATATGTGCTAATAGTTGCTCTGCTTCTCATGGGCATTTTGTTACGCTTAAAACTACTAATGTGAGTCAAGTGGAGTATCTATCAGTATCAAATTGCTCTCATACTACATCTGGATATAATTCTATTCGCTTAGACTATGGTGATCAGAGAGTTGACAACACAAACAGCTCAATGAACAGTGCTTATCAAAATTCTGGTATTGGTACCTGGTTTCCATCCTCATTCACAAGCTCACACTGCACTTTCTCAAACAACAAGGTATCTGATAGGATTTGCATACACTTCTATTCAACATCAGGAACAGTATCAATGTCATATGCTAACATTGTTCATAACAACAGTTCATCTAACTATGGAATTGTTGATGTATGGGGAATGGGATCAAGACAAATGTTGTATTGCATTTTTCAGAATAATCATAACATGCTTTTTAATGTACATTCAGGTTCTCTAGAAGTGTATCATTCTTTCATTGATCATTCATCATCTTCATTCTCTAGATTAACTACAGTATCAACAGGAACAAATAATTCGTTTACTTATAGAATCACTTATCAATTACAATTTTTCAATTCAATTCATTGTAATACTGATATTCCTCCTCCATCAAGAACGCTAGACCAAACTCCAATAAAATCATTAGAAGAAATAATCGGAAAAACAAATGAAGAAACATTGAGAATGACATATGAGAGGACAATCGATCAAACAATAAGAGCTACTCAGAATGAAACTCCATATAGATCTTATTTTGAATTAAAATGTACTAATCAAATCGCTTATTGGAGAGAGATCAGTGTGATATTTTCATTCTTATATCCAGTAATAATTCTAATAATATCATGAGTAAATGGTGATTCTATGAATGCTATTGTATTTTTTTTGAATGTCTCTAATTAAAATTATATTCATATCCGTTTATAATTAGTAATGAGTGAAACTAGAAGTCCACCAATTCCAACACTGCGAAACCAAAAAAACCGAAATATCGAGCCCATCGAGAGTCCTCCAATTCCTACGCATAGAAAAAAAGTCCAAAATAGTTTTGAAGTTGAAGAAGATGATTCAGAAGTAATTTCTCGGGGTCCATCAAGAATCAAACGCGGAAAACATGAAAATATAAACGAAAAAGAATCATTTACACAATCAACAAAAAATAATATAAGAAAGCCTGCAAATCGAAGTTTTGAATTGTCTGATGATGAGGATAATGCTGTAAGAAAGCCGAAAAAAATTACCAATAGGAATGATCATAGTATTTATGATGAAGAAGCTCCACATAGCCCCCCTATTCCAGCTTTGAGAAAACAAAATAACAGCAGTTTTGAGAATGAAGAAAAGCCATTGCCCGCCAAATCTTCTTCTAAAATGAAATTATCTACCCCTAAAAAGGGAGAAACCAATGAATTTGGTTCCGATGACGATCAGAGTGAGCGAAGGTCAATAATTAATTCTAGTCCCAAGATAATACAGAAATCATCTCCAGCAATTCGTCCTCGCAATAATGAATGCGATTTTGATGATGCACCAATAAGCAATAAAGGAGGGAACAATCAGGGCGAGTATGATTTGTCGAATTTGCCTCCTGAGGCTTTCATTGGAGGGGAGATTCAAGCAGAGGATACAAAAGAAGAAGAAGTTATAGTGCCGAAACTATTATCATTGAAATTAGGGAAAGTTAAAAATGTTAAAGATACCGAGCCTGACAATTGCCAAGAATCATTAATGCCAAAGGAGCAAGCACAGAAAGACTTTGTTCAGTATATTGAACCTCAAGTCATCAAACAATTAGAATCTAAACAACAGAAACAACGCCTTAAAGGAATGAATTCGATTCAAACAAAACTTGAAGAATCTGTTTATCTAGATTCTTATGCAGAAATGCTCTTTAGAGGGCTTGAAAAGTATCCAGGATGGAAAGAAACCAACATAAGTATTAATCAGGTTCAAATTGATATTATTCGCCACATTATTGTTAAGTCTCAGGATATCAAAAAACCAATTATTTGCATTGTTTTTCCATTTCTGGCATCCAAACTCACCGAAAAAAAACTCAAATCTATGATTGAAGAGTTATTCTTAATTATTTCCGAAATGATATGCCCTTCATTTGTTCTCACACAATTGATAAATCAAATTATGCTGCAAAAGAATCCAAAAATTATTGTTTCTTCTCTTGAGGTTTCAATAGAAGTTCTTAAACTATTTGGCCCAGGAGAAATTGCAATTATTGAGTACTTACCTCATTTAAAGTCATTGCTCCAGCATTCCAACCCAGATGTAAAAACAATGTCTACAACTATTGCCACCTATTTATTTAGATCATTTGGTAACAACATTTCAGAATTCCTGTCAGATCTCCCAAAGCCAATTTTCGAAAGAATCACAAAAGAGTTTGAAACAGTATCATCACTTCCTCAAGCTACAAAGTTATTTTTCAGACACAAATCAGATTCCGGAAATGATGCACTGGAAAAATTAATTGAAAATGCTCCAAGAAATAAAATTACAAAGTATATCACTCCAGAACAAATGGAAGCAGGACAAAATGCCAAAAAATGGGCAGAACAAAAAGACTTTTTTGAGCAAATTGAAAATGGGTTAAAAGAATGCAAAGACAGAATTGTATCAAGCGATCTTGATCCAATAATTAAAGTACTCAAAGGCTATCTTGTTGATGGCAACAAAAACCTTGGATTTAGGGCTTTAGTATTAATTGAACGATTATGCATGTCGAGTGATAAAGAGTTTTCACGGTTCGTTCCCCAACTTTCCACGAATATTGTAAGCAATTGGGCCGAAAGTCGGCAAAATAACAGAGAACAAACAACAAAAACTATTAATGCTCTTTGTACAGTATCATCACCAGTGCCTTTTGTAAAAGCACTATCGAAAATGTACACAAAACTCAGCTCAGATATGAAAACAGATGTTATAAAGTGGGTTCAACAGTTTTCTACTCATTTCACTCCAGGAGATTTTGAAAAACTTGCTCCATTCGTTATTCAATGTTGCATTGATCGAATATCCGGAGTAAGACAAACTGCAATGGCAATTGCCCTATTGTTGAAGGATATATGTCCCGAAGCTTTTGATTCATCTTTCAAGAACCTCCCTGCATCAGTTCAAAGAGATTTATCTATTCAATTCGACAATATGAAAGGAATTTCTTCAAAGTTACCTTTTAAAGCAGATATAATTGATTCCCCATCTAAAAATAGCCAGAAAGTTATCAAACCTATTGCACCGACAGAAAATATTGTTTCTGAGAGTGATACTCTAAGGTTTTCATCCCAACCAACCGCCCAAAAGAAACAGAAGAGGTTAAAAGCAATTCAGCCAAGATTTGCCTTATCTATTGCTTCGAATAAAAGTTTACTTTCAGCTGCAGTAGAAAAATGCAAAATTGATGCACAGTCTGTGTTGCCTGCATTAATATCATCAAGAATGTTTTCAAATCAAGCTAATGATCAAATAGATGCAATTCAAGATTTCAAAGCAACATTTAATGGAAATGAACAATCATATTTTCAGTGCTCGGATATTTTTATTAGATGGGTGTCAATTAAACTTATTGAGAAGAATTATAAAGTATTTCAAGAAGGAATTAGTATTCTTCTAATGTTATTCAATAATTATAATTTTATCAGTATCCAAGAAATCGATGTCATTATTCCAACAATATTCATCTTTATAGATATAAAAACTTTCTCAAATGTTGATATCGTATTGGATTTAGTTTTTGAGATAAGAGTTCATTCTGATCCTTTAGAGTATTCATCTATTCTACGATCATGTCTTGAAACTTGCCCGAATCAATGGCTTGCTCACTTGTTCTCTGAACTTCAATATACTGTAGTTGATGGAATTCACAAAACTGAACTATTTTTTGAGATTCTTCCATTTGTTGACACAAAAGATATTGATGTTTCAGCAGCATGTGGTGGAGTATTGTCTTTGATATATAATAGTATGGTTGAAGAAGAGAAACAAGGAATCCAAGAAAGCCTGAATGATGCCCAAATCGAATCCATATACCCGTTTATACCAGTCTTTATCGATGATTTCGTTCAATTTGAAGAGTATAATGACTTTTCACAAATAGAAAAGTCAAAGAGTATCAAACAACTGATTTCTCAAATGGAGAAAAATCCTCAATCAATACACAATCATGCTTCAGTTATTACCATTACACTCTCTAAGGAATTGATTGGTGCTGATATTAATGTTCAGACAATCAAAACTGTATTGTACACTCTACATGAATTGTTTTCCAGATACACAATCACATTAAACGGCCAAAAGGCTCTTATAAAATCAGTTTTATACTTCTCAAACAAAATGCAACACAAACTTCCATTACTAGATGGAATCCCTCAGATGATTAATTCTATATTGTTCAAGGCATTTGAAAAAGTTTCACCAATTAATGTTTATTCTTCATGCCTTGAATCAATGGATTCATATGCTGGTGATATCGGGAATGAATCATTCTATTCAAAATGTTGGGTAGCATATACCTCTAGACTGCTTGATATTACTGAAGAATCAGAAAGGGGGCCCATTCTTGATTTTATTAGGAATATACAAATTAATCATTATTCACAAAATGATATTAGGCCTAAGCTGATAAACTCTGTGATAACTGTTATAACCAAAAAGATATCACCAACTGTTTTATTCTCTCCTGTTAAAAAACCACAGATCGCAGAATCAACTAGTCAAGTTGAAAGTCGAGTTACTATTCGTGCTTCTCCAAAGAAAGATCCAACAATAGCTCCTGTTTTTTCTTCACCAAAAACATCTGTATTCATTGATTTCGATGAACCAGAAAAACCATCTGCTCCTATTCCAGCAGAGCCCGTGCCCGTTCCAAAATCTAATGAATCAAAACAACCAACTCCAAAAAGAGGAGAGCTTAGACCCAAAAAATCTCCGATTAGGTCAGCTTTTGAATCACAAAGCGAAAAACCAAATAGCAAACAAATAGATGTGTTAACTATCAAGGAAAGACTCTCTCAACTCAAGAAGAGGTGGGGTTAAACTATCACTTATTTTTATTATATGAGTGTACCTAAGATCGATGAAAACAAACTCAAAATGGCACTTAAGATAACTATGGACAAAAACAAAGCATATGAGATTGAGAATTCCCGAATGAAGGAAGTTATCGAAGAGAAGAATACGAAAATTGAATTACTGCAAACGATTATTAATGAAAAAATCGGAAATGATGATTCTGTTTCTCAAAAAAATACTGAGTTTGTTGAAAAACTTAAAGAAGAACTCAGAGAAAAAGAAAATGAAATTAAAAAGATGATTGAGTCTTCGGGACTGAAAAAGGAAGATATGGATATGAATAATGTTAAAACTACCGAAAAAGAAGAATATCTTAATATGGAAAAACAGGTAATTGATTTACAAAAACAAATTGAAGATTTGCGATCCCAAAATGAAAATATTCATAAAGAACATGAACATACACTATTAAATATACGCAAAGAATCAGGGGAAACAATGATAGAAATACAAACGCAAGTTGGATTTATTCCCACTCTAGTTTTATCAGGAGATACTTCATTCGGATTTAACACAGGTGTTGAAATAGATGTTAATATGCTTGTTGAAGAGAAAAACAGATTAGATTGTTTAAAGAATGAATTAAAAGCTCAGTTAGCAAATGAAATCACCCAAAGAACAGATGGACTTAGTTGTGCAGCCAACCAAATAAGAATGTTTTCTCACAAAGAAAACCAATTCATTGATGATTTTAGGGAGAAATTATCCTTCAAATTGGAAAATATGGGATCCAAAATGAACAATATTAACAAAGCATTGGAATTATCCCAAAATGAAATGCAGAAACTATTATCAGTGAAGAATAATTTACTTAAAGAGCAACAAGTTCTTTTATCAAATTGTGATGCTCAAAAAAGGAAAGACAGTGATATAATATTGGATTTGAGACAAAAACTCGAAAAATCAAGTGAACTTCTTAAATCGTTTGAGCAACAACTGATTTCTGAAAAAAAAGTATCTCTTGATCTGAGGAATGAAAATGTGAGTTTTAATGAAATGATTAAAGGAATGAAAAGTCAAAATGATAATCTATTTGAAGAGAAGAAGCTTTTATTAGAAGATTATAAAAAGATGACTGATGAGAATTCGCTAATTAAAAGGGATAACAATGAAATCAAAGGAGAATTAATTCAAAAAACGGATTTAATTTCTATTTTGGATAGTAGAATTGCTAAACATGAAAAAGATAATATCAATTTGAGTATAAGTTTGCAAAGTCTGGAGGAAAAACATTCAACAGATTTAGATCAATTGAACAACCAAATTAATGGTTTTTTATCAAAGATAAAAGTATTGACAAGTGAAAATGAGTCGATGAATATGAAAAACAAGGAGCTTGAAATTCAAATCAAAGAAATGAGCATTCAAATAAAACAGTTTAATCAAGAAAAACTTTCGGATTCTTTTCAGAGCATCGAGAAGCTTACTGAGAGAGTCAATTCTTTGAGAAAGGAAAACACGGAACTATCTTCAAAATTATCTCTCTCTCTTGATCGGGAGAACCAGTTACTATCGGAATCAAATATTGCTAACAGTCGAATAAATAAAATGTTAACAGAAAAAGAGATTCTCATCAATAGTATAACTGATTTGAAAGCAAAAATGAAAGATATGTCAAATAATATTTCTATTTTGGAAAAATCCAATGCTCATTATAATCAAGAACAAGAGAATTTTGAATTAATTAAATTGCAAAATTACGAACTCACTCAAAGATTAAGTAGTATTGAAGAGCAATTAATAACATTACGAAAGAAAAATGAAAGCATACAAAATGAGTATGATTCTTTGCAAGAAAAATATCATGATATTAATTCGAAATTGTTTGAAAAAACGAAGGTTTATGAAGAATCAAAAAGAACCATCGTAAAAATCGCAAAGAAATTACAAAGACAACAAGAAAAACAAAAGTTATATGATATTCCTCAAGAGTATCTAAGAAATACTTTTTTGGAATTTCTTCTATCTGATGAATCAACAAAGAACAGTCTGATACCTATTATTCTTAATCTTTTAGGATGTAAAAAAGAAGAAATCGAATCAATTCAAAATCAAAAAATTGAAAAAAGGCCAAGTCTGTTTAAATAGGCTTGCTTTTATCACCATTAACTCATTTTTTCTCTATAACAGTCCTTTCTCCTACACTATCTAATGAAAAACTCAAAGATATCATTCAATCAGCTTTTTATTATAACTATTCCAACACTTATTGTCTTTTAGTATTTCCTTTTCCATATGCTTACTACCTAAACAACCCAATTTGCCAATTACTGATATCATGTTTTGGGACTCTTCATTTTGGATCAAGTTTTATTGAGTTTTTTAAATATGCTTAGATATTTTGGTAAAGTCTTTTATTTAAGACCAAATTATATAATGAAGTTTATGAATAAATCCCTTTGGGTTTCTATATAATATCAATGATATTTTATGGGGTGTGAAAAGACATTATTGATCAGGGATGGTCTTATTCTCACAGTGATATCAATATTGGTAATTGTTTTTTCTCTAGATCTACTATATTCTCTGAACATGGTGGCGTGATATATGTTTCTGATATTTCTTACTCCATGAATGTTGATTACTCAATGTTCTCAAATACCATTTTTCGATTCTCTTTATTGTAATGCTGAAATAACTTTTACTCAAAGAACTCCAGATCAATCTCCAACGAGATCATTAGAAAAATCAATGAGCATTACAAATCCAGAAACATTGAAAATGGCATATGAGAGAACATTAGGTCAACAATTAAAGATACTCCAATCAGAATCCTTCAAGTAACACCAACCAATTCTTATAATGAAACTCCAAAGGAGACTATTCATAGATCTTATGCTGATGTTGTATGTACTAATCAATACTCTAATAAGAGAGAGATCAATGTGATATTCATTATCTCATTTTTTTATGCCTCAGATATCTAGTGATATTTCGAATATTTTCACGAGTTAATAATCATTGAATGAATGCTATTTATTAATTAAATCTTCAAGAATAAAAGCTGATCAGGTACTTTTTTGATGAATTCCAAGAACATTTTTTTGAGTTTTGATATTGATGGAACACTTATTAATTGTACAAATGGGAGGGAAATTCAAAGAAATAGCCTTCTATATGCATTTAATAAGTTTTTTGGTCGGAAAGTTGACCCGAAAGATATGTTTGGGCCAATGAGGGTTGGAATTACCGATTCATTAACAGCAAAAGGGATAATTGAGAAGCACAAGGGTTCTTGTACAACGCAGGATGTATCCAACTTTTTGAAGTCATATGATAATCACTTCTTAAACTCAGATTTGGAGATACCAGAGGTTCTTCCCGGAATTATTGATGTTTTGCAAAAAGTTCGACAAATAAATGGGGTAACAGTAGGATTAGCTACAGGGAATACCAGGGAAACTGCGAAATTCAAACTCGAAAAAGCAAAATTGCTCCAGTATTTCGACCCATTTATAGGAGGGTTTGGAGACAATACATATAGGTGGTTATGCATTCATCAGGCTAAAAGAGTTGCTCAGATAATTAAGAAAAGCAATTTTTATCATGCAATCCATATCGGCGATACACATGATGATGTTGAGTCTGCATTGAAAGCAGGTGCTCATCCAATTGGTGTTATGACAGGAAATGGGGCTACAGTTTATACCCCTGGTATGAAATATTTCGTTAAAGATCTTAAGCAAGATCAAAATGTGTTGTTCGACATGATTAGGAGACTTCAGCAATGAGCCCGGTTCTTCATCAATAATAAACCTGGATAACCGTTTTTACTTTTATTAAGGCGAATGAGTGAGTCTATTCCTATGTCGAAGCCAGTTCAGGAGCCTAATAACCTTACATTTGACTCAGTAATAGGTCCTATATTATACACACAAGTTATTTCAGATTCTATCATTCCATTTATGGCAAATAACATATTTGAGTTTTTTATTCCTCTGGAGGAGATAAAAAAAGTTTTGTTGAACATTAAAAACTATACACTCATTGGTAATAATGTTTATCAAAGTAACTCTTCTCTTGTTGCTGTTTGTTTGCATATGGGGATTATTATTGCTACGCCAGCAAAGGATAATTCCATTATATTTTCCGGATCAAGGTTTGTGAATGTTTTTGATCATTCTTGGCAAGTTAATAGTAGTAAAAGGACTGAAGTTGCTTCACGAGAAGATAAGCCCATTGTTGGAGCTACATTGTTAGCTTGTGTAACACAAGAGTTGAATAAATTTGAAGCCCAAAAATCATACGAGATCAAGTCAAGAGCATCAAACAAGTGTTCTGCTCATGGATTTGCTATCATTTATGGTGAGCCATGTTATTCAAAACCAGTATGCATTGATTCTTCTGCTTTGGAGTGTCTACTTTATGCACCACCAGAGACAATATTGGAGAGTGAGAGTAGATGGATGAGGTTTGGATTCTCTGGTGAGCCAATGCGAATTTATAATTTATTGGATTTCACTGATAAAGATCAGCCAGTATCAAATTGGGTTTCACAAAAGTTTAAGCATTCCAGCCTCTATCTTGACACTGATGAATGTAGATTTGAACTAACAGCAATTAGCCAAGGGAAGTTCTACAGGTTTTCAGTGTTATCAGAGTCATCACCAACTCTCTTTCAAATAAAGAGTGATGGATCACCCATTAAAGATGAAAAAAAGAAGATTTTGCTCGATTCTATTGAATGGCATAACATTATTTGGGGAATTGACTCTGTGACAATCAATGGACAACTATTTGGGCCCCTTAAATCTGTTTTTTGGGCCAAAAGAAAGAGGTCCTTTGTATAAAAACTTTATAAAATGATAATATATAGCGGATTCTTTGGATAAGATATCACAATCAGATATGATTATGTTCATCATAGTATAAAAAAAGATCAACTGGAGTCAGAATCTAAAAAGAAGTTCTTTTCCTCATTTTTTTGGTAATTCTTTTCTTGGCTCGAGGAGCTCAGAAATGAGAAATGAATTTCCGTGTTTTTTCCTGAAGTTCCACTATCAATATTGCTTGATTCCGATGTAATACTAGGATTCAATAGAATATTATTAGAATTTCCGGTTTTCGGACTCTCATCAATTATTGATGAATGTTTTTCAACATAAACCAATTCAAAATCTGATTCAGAAACACTATCATATGACTCAGACATATTTGAAGGAGAATTATCTGAAAGATACGTCATTATTCCTGAATACAAAGTTTTTCTTCAAAATTAGAATGACTTTTTTTCATTATTGCTTTGCAAAAAAGCTCTTATTTATTATAAAGCAGTACTAATGTGGTATTATGGTTACATCCACAGAAAATCCGACAGTAACATAATGATAAATTTGATTATAATTTTATTCTTCAACAATCCCTCTGTTTTGGAATCATTTAACGGCACCATACATTCTATGAATACAATTGGTAAACAAAAAGAATTGTTTGGAATGAAGAAAGTTTCATCAGATTTTTCCATTATTCTTGATTCCAAAGTAACATTGAACAAAGAAGAATATTTTTCTTCGGTTTTTGATAGTGCAATTGTTTTTAGTGGTTCCTCTTTATTAATATCTTCATGCATGTTTCATGATATTCCATCAAGTGCGGTTTGTTTTAATCACCCTACAAGCGATGTGACTTTGAAATATAGTGTTTTTATAAAATGCGAATCTAATGATTCTGGAGGTGGAGCATTGGTATATTCGAATGATTGTTTGATTTCATTTTGTTGTTTTGAGACATGCAAATGCAGCTATGATTCAAAATGGGGATCAGCTGCTTATATCAACTGCCAGAGAAATATTAACGCTTCAATGATTTCTGCCCTGAATTGCCCGAAAGCTCCTTTGATTTCATGGGAGATTACACTTTATCTCATCGGGAAAGTTACAACTTCTAATGATTTGAACTTCTCAGAATGTAGTCACAATTATATTGGAGGACTTACTACAAAAAACACAGAGTACAGCTTATCACAATATATCCATACCCAAAATATGAATTCTCAGTTTTCAATTGGTTTTTGGATTCAATCTGGATCACATCTAGCTAACTATCATAATTTTCATAATTTATCTAATTCTCTTGGGGTTATTAGGTCAATTTTGAGCGAGCTTGTATTCCACAACTCAATTTTTTCAAATTGTATTGGCCGTATTACTTCTTATCTCCCTGGTCAAACTGGCTATATAACCCTTAAGGATTGCAGTTTTGATAAATCAACTGATTTAGGTTATGCTGTTAGAACAACTCAAAATCTTGTATACTTCCCTCTCAACAGATCATTAATACCACTTTCAATTTACGAACCTTACTTAATGTGCGGAACTCTAAAATCAACACTCCAATACAACAAATATCCCAGACTCGTCGCAGTCTTTTACCAGGTAATGCTTCTACCCTAAATAAACCAGTTTACATACGGTTATTTTTGGTCCACATAGATTTATGGCGACTGATTTAGATAGAGCGCTTAGTGGATATCGCTCGCGACCAAAGGATGAGTCTGGAGCTCGAAAAGCGAAAGTTTCACTTGTTTTTGATCCGAAAACGGCTGCATTTACTGATTCTGACACTTATTATCAAATTGGTTACCAGGGTTTTTCTGAACTCGTTTCGATAGAGCCCCGGATTGCCAAATTTCAAAAAAGTGTTTTTGATTATTCCAATTCTCAAATAGATCCTCTATTTTTGACAGCTGATGAAAATCGAGAATTATCTGAGAAAGTTAAAAGCCTTTTATATATAATTTCTGATTACTGTATGAATATGGCAACTGTTAAAATATTAGAGTATCTAATACAGCATTATGCAGTGAATAGATTACATCCAGATATTCTAATTTTAATTGCTTTGCCATATTTAGAAACTTCTTTATTTGTTAGAATAATTCAAACAATCCCATTTAAAGCTATTCCCAAAGAAATCAAATTTCTGAAAGTATTTTCTGTTATTGGTGAAACTAAGTCTCCCATCAACAGAACACAATTAATCAGTTGGATAATTGCACGCCCAGCAATTTTGAATTGGATTTTATCATCGGCAAATAGTATTTCGGCATTTCATCCTGATGGGGTTTTTGCATCATTTTTAGGTGTTCTTTTATCCGAATTAGCTATTCAAGGCGGAAGTGATACAATAAATAGATCAATAGTCGATAATGCTATTGCTTCAATTGAGTCACCTCAAGGATTATTAGCAGTTCAGTATTTAATGTCTCTTGCAGCTCTCAATGAAAAGTTCCAATTAAGCGAATCAATATGTGTGAAAATTACTAAAGGTATTTCCAAAAACTCAAGAGTTCTATTCGAACATCATTATTCTTCTCTGTTTCTATCAACTGTTTACTTTTTCAAGAGAGCTCCACAAATCAAAATCAAACCTGATTTGGTTTTCTCAATTGCATCAAATATCTCAGAGCTTAAAGAAATTTGTAAAAAGTTTGATACTACCAACTTGGGAAGATGTGTGGCTCTTTGTATTGCTACATCTCAAAAAAATGAAGAGTTGTTACGCGCTGGAATTTCTATTCTCGAAACATCGTTTTTTGAGCCAATCGCAGAAGAGTTTATCAAGGAGTATGCTAACCATTATATTTCTAATGAATACTCTAATATTCTTATTCAAAAACTTACAAATGATTTTCCTGAATGTTTATCAAATGAAATACTTCAAGTTCTTGAAAAATCTGGTATTAAAGTATCTCTTAAGAGACATACTAGGCAGAGCATTATTGACCAGCTTTCTGAATCTTCTAAAGCTGCTGCTCTTTTCTCGGATTCAGAGCTTCCATATGATATCGCATCTTCTCAAGCTGTTCAGTCTCTTAGAGCAGCCGAACTTGCTGATTCAACAGATTTAATTGTACCATTCTTTAAATATTTCAATGGAAGAGTAACAAATGAGATTCAGGAGTTTTTGTTGAACCATTTGTTTTTATCTACATCATCTGAGTTTCTCAGGGTACTTAATAGATCCTTATCGTCTGAAACAACAGGAATATTTCCATACCTCATTGGGATTCCAGATAACAACAAAGATATTTTATTGTTTTTGCAAGATCGTGTTCACCAATTACCAGTAAGCAATTCTCTACCTGTATGTTTAGTAAGGGTATTGCATGAGAAGTCCGAAAATAGTATAATATCATTAATTAGTTTAATGCCCAAGAATCAAATTGATTTTGGTACCGTTCAGCAACTCTCAGATGAAATCTATAATAATCAGTTTTCGTTTTTATTTGATAGTGATGAGAATAAAATGGCTTTGATATTAGCCGTACTAAGAAAGGTATGTTCTGATACTGTTTTATCTCCTAAGTCATTATTAACCTTGATGAATGTCACAGATCTTAAATCTTTATTGCCTATCTTGTCTAACATTATTAAATCTGATTTACAAGTATTAACATCTGCTTTTGAAATATCAACATCGAAGAACCATGTATCTCGGTATAACATATTATCTGTTTTTAATATTATAATGCAAAAAGTTAATATATTTTCGATAATTCCTTCATTATTTATATCTTTTCTTGACCATAGATTATCAGAGAAATCAATTGAGATTCTTAGAAGTATTCCATTAAAAGAAAAGGAGATCAAGAATGTAATTCCATTTTTGTTAAAGCAAAGTTCATTGCTCCAATCAGATGAAAGGACTGTTTGCGAGGTTTTGAACAAATGTTCTTCAAATTCCAAAAATTCGGAGTTTTTCATTAATTGTTGGAATAATATCAATACTGCTTCTGGTGCAATTCAATTCTTTAAAGGTACTCATGACAAAGGAATAATAGGACATATATCTAGATTTGCAAATGATGAATATATTGCTGACTTATATAGCATTGTTATCGAATTCTTTAATGATAATGACGATTTAAAGTTGTGGGGTCTTTCCACTCTTAATTCCGAAATCATCAAGCTTACGATACCTCATCTCAATACCAAATATTTGAACGATATTTTACCAATAGTTTGTGCTTATCCTCAATATTTCTCCTCAAGTTTTTCTGGATTCTTTAAAAACCAAGAGCCTTCTGGAGATGACTTAGCTCATTATTTAAGAATTAATGAAAATCAAAGAATTATTCCAGGTTTATCTAAAGAACCTCCAAAGATTTTTAAATCAGGCTCTTTTAGTTCATTAGTAAGTGAATTATCAAAAATTCCTTCTATTTTCTCTCCCGCAATAATATTAGAGAACGTTTTATCAACAAATGCAGTCCCATCAATCGGAGGAATTGTTCCGCCTTTAATGGATCTCTTGACCTCATGCGAAGCTTCATCATTATTACCTCTAGTTTTTCAATGCTTGAACAAATGTGTTGAGAAACACTCACAATATATTGCTTCAAAGTTCAAAAACATTATTGGAGCAATCTCCTCAACCAGTGTTGCTCATGTTCATTCATCAGCTTTGAAACTCATTGAAACTCTTGCCAATAGGAGCCCCGATACTGTTGCTGAGCATGCTACAACATTATTCACCTCTCTATCATCTACAACTTTATTTGCAGATGATCAATCAAATCTTCAAAAGATAAAGCAACTTTTAGGTACAGTTTTGCCAATTTTGGCCAAATCTGGTAGTATTCTGCCCTTATTAGATTTTTTGTCAAAGAATGTATCTCAATTCTCTCTTGATAGAGCGTCCCAGATAATGCACCATTCAATAACATGTTTGGCCCAGAATTCATATCTTGTTTTTGAATCTTTGCTTAGAAATAATCAATTTGATTTTGCACTTCTCATATCAGAACAACTTTCACCTGAAATCTTAATGAATTCGTTGGTTTCTTTATTTGAAAAGTGTATGATATATGATACACTACTTGAGTTTTTGAAGCAGATTCGAATCCCATCATTAGTTGTACCATTTGTTAGATTTTTTGTAGTTTTGAATGACAAATTAGATCACACTATTTTTGAACAACAATTATCGTTGACTTGTGATTCATATCCATTGCCAGATTTTCTTGCAATATCCAAGTCAGCTTTATTGAATAATTCTCTTTCTAATCTTATGCAACATATAATTGTTCAACGAGCTGAAAAAGAACCATCTTCTCAGTTTGTAATCCTATTAGATCCACTTTCTGATTTAATCAAGAAGAGAAAAGAGCTTATTCTTACACTTGATACTTTGATAAATGTAACATCAGTTCTTTCCTCCGTGAACTCTCAAGAAATGACATCTACAATTGAAATAGTTCTTGAGGGATTAGATTCAGATGATTTCAACATAATTATGAAAACTCAAGCCCTATCATTTTTCTCAAAAGCTATTGAAAAATTCCAGGTCGCCTTGATTGATGTTTTCCCTCCGGTTTTATCATTTGCATCAAAATTCTTTTCATTTGTTGTTAAAGAAAGAATATTTGATATTCTACCTTCATCGGCTGCCAGTGTATGCCTTCTCCTTCAGACATCACCTGGATTTTCTGTTGATAAAATTCCAGATATTATGCCAAATATGATGCATCCAATTCTTATTGATGATGAACAGCTTAGAGATCAGCTCATTATCCCATGTCTACAAATTATTATCAAGAAACTTCAAAACGAACCACTCCTTCATGCATTTGTTAAGTCCTTCTATGAACACAAAGAACATCCATCATCTTTAATTACCATATTTAGATTATTTGATAAGTTTTTGTTGGAATTAGATGCACAAAAAATGCGCCATCTTTTCGATAAGATTAACAAATTATTCTTGAATTCGTTCGACTTGAGATGTGGAACATGGGAATTGATGATGGAATATCAAAACGCAGTTGTAGATGCTTTTTCAACATTTACTAATAGACTTAATGAACAATTATTCGGTCTTGTATTTGGTCTTGATCTAAAATTCTTTGTGTCTTTGTCAAATCAGAATCAAAATGATTATATAATTAGCCGTATTTTCTTTGTAAAAGCCTTTGGAAAGGTTTCTTCCCTTCTTCAGACTGTTTTTTCCAAATATTACTCTTCATTCATTCAGTTCTTTGTTCAATTTTGTAATGAATCCACAGACTCAACAGAACCTGAAATAGAATTAACTATAAGGATTATGGAGGTGTTTTCGTCTGTTTCTAAATATGCAGACTCTTCTTTCTTTGATACAGATAGGTTTACCATGATTTTGAATGCCATTATTAAACATGGCAATAGAATGTTACCTGATGAGCAGTATGTTAGGATTGTTTTCTACTTGGCCAATGCATATGCAAATCTGATGAATGCTACTAGAAATGATATGCTTTGGAGAACAGCAAACCGATCTTTGATTGAGATGATGAAAAGTTCTAGCTCAATCATCAAGATTGCTTCTCTCAAGATACTTGATGAAGCATTCAAGGTTGTGGGAACTGAGTTAATAGCAATCTTGGCTGATACTGTTCCAACTCTCACAGAATTGATTGAAGACAAAGATCATGCTGTTGAAATAGAAACCAGGAACACTGTGAGGAGTATAGAAGGCAGTGTGGGCGAGAGTATCCAGTCATTTTTCCAATAAATTGATAGAATATTAGGTATTTTTTATATTAAACGTATGGAAGAAAACGATCCATTTGTTCCCGATATTAATGTAGTGAAAAAGCGAAAATATATAATGAAAACTGTTCCTCTTATCAATAGTAAGGGAGAAAAGCTTTCTATTCCACAATATGAATGTTTTCCGAAGTATATTGAGCATGAAACGTCTTTTGTTGTTAAAAGAATGGAACCAACTCCTATATCTCAGTTAGAAATTAAGAATGTTGACAAAAAGCCTTTAGAGGAAAAATATTATCCAAAATCATACCAAGAACTTATTTCAGATGAGAAATCCAATAGAAGTGTTCTTGATTGGCTTCGTTTCTTTCAAAATAAGAAAGGAGCGTTGTCAAAACCAAAAAGGATCAAAAAATTAAGTGATGCCAAGAACAAAAAGGGACAGATTGAGGAAAATATTGTCGAAAAGAGCCATATTTTGCTTCTTTCTGGTCCATCTGGATGTGGAAAGACAGCATTAATCAGAGTTATCGCAAAACATTGTGGATATCATACTGTAGAACTAAATGCTAGTGATGATGTATCCATTGAGAGAAATCAACTTTTACTCCAGAACCAGCTCAATTTCGAGCCTGTATTTGGGAAAAAAACACGTGCATTATTAGTTTTAGAAGAATTGGATGGTGTTGGGACTATCAATGATAGCATTCTAAAAGCAATAACTGATTTAAAGAATCGACCTGTTGCTATAGTAGTTAATGATATGTATTCAAGTTCATTGAGGAATATTCGTCAGATTGCAACCATTGCTAAGATGTCTGCTCCTACATCTATAAGGATAGCAGATAGGATTAAAACTATATGCAAAGAAGAATCGATTGAAATTTCCAACTCTGCAATTACAGCCTTAGTTGATGTTTCCAGACAAGATATGAGAACATGTTTGAACACTCTTTCATTTCTTTCGATCAAGCAACCAATCACCACTGATACAATTCATCTAACACCTGTTGGAGTGAAAAACGCTACTCTTAATCCATTTGATGTTTGGACATCATTATTCACATTTTCTACAAAATATGTATCAGCTTTAGAGACTCTTGAAATCTTTGGAGAAAATCGAATTGTGTCAACAGGCATATTGGAAAATCTTGAAAATGTTAAGAGTAATGATCCAACTCGCCATAACATTGCAGAAATGCTTGATAATTTATGCTATTCTGATGTTCTTTATGGAGAGTATTCCGAAGTTGCACTTGCTGCAACACCAAGATTAGTAGGAATAACTAAAATTGGAAATCGACAAATTCAATTCCCAACATCATCAATATCATATGAGACTCAATCTAAGAAAAATCAGAGTCTTTTACTCAAACATCCTTTCTTGAGAAACAATTTTGCTTTATCAATGTCATATTTGAATCCCTCAGAAGATACTATCAATGTGGTTGTATCAAAAGCTGGATCCTCCCTTAAGAAGAGAATTGTGGCATTTCATAAGAAAGTGGGGATTCAATACAAGAAGAATAACTTTGGGCATTATATATCCATACCAGATTTTGATTCTTTAATATTTTTGGGCGACTCAAGTGCTTTAGCTTTATCGAAATATCGAGAAGCAATACAGCATGAAATTGAAATTGAGAAAAGTGATGTTGAAGTATTAACAGGAGGAGGAAGGATTTCTGATAAACTAGGCAAGAAAACTAATAAGCCAATAAGGAATTTCTGGGGTGAAGAACTTGATATTGCACAAACCCAGTCTAGTATCATAGAGTCTTCATTCGATTTGATATATATATATAATGAAGGAGTGACCAATGCTGTTAAAAGGAAAGTTGTGTTGAATAGAATATTAAAATAATCCAAAAATTTGTTTATTTTTTAATAATGTAGCGGGAAAACCATCAATATTAGCATATCAAATTTTTTTTTGGTGAATTCTTTGCTAATCACAACCTCTGTGGTTTGGCTTGGGGTTAGCTCTGGTGTTGTATTTGGTGATTGAATTATTATTTTAGAATCAGCTGAACAATAAAATGTTCCAAAATGTGTGTTCAAGAATGTGGGATGTGCTCCAATGTAATTATTATATGTAGAAGGCAACTTAGTATAGGTAAATAAATCCATATAACAATTTTGGACCGTCAAAGAACCCGAAAATGGGCTGAATAATTTATCAGAGTTCTGATAGAAATATGAGTTATCAACAACAAGATTGGCAGAACCTGTGACATGGATAATTCCATATGTAGGACTATTGCATTTCACATAATTACAATACTGTACAGTACCAGTTGAACCTTGCATTTGAAAACTGCACCCAGATGTAATAATATTAGAGACATATGTTGAGTACTTGACGAGAACATCTGATGAAGCATAATGAAATCCGCATCCTCTATGCACATTATTGTTAAAAGAAATATTATTTGAAATCATTCTTTGGCTTCCACTTTGATATTTCATCACATTATTTCTGGAAGCCGAAGAGTCGGCGCATTTTGAGACTGAAAGAAACAGTGCATAGTTTGGATTAGAGGCACCAGTAATAGTAGATATAAATTGACCAGAATAAAGATCTCCAGTGCAAGTACAATAATACCCACAAACTCTATTTAAAACAATTGCTGCTGATGTCGAAGAAAAATAAATTGCCCCTCCATCCTTTGTTCCAGTTGCATGGCAATTATAGAATATAGAACCCTCAACAACCAATTTGGTATTTGCTGTTGCACAATATATCGCTCCCCCATGGCTTGAAACTGACAACCCACTAAATTGAATCTCGTTTATATAAAAATTATCAGAAATAGAACTATAGCGGGTATTTGTTGTTCCCACCGTCGGCGTACCAGAAAAGTAATCATTGAAAGATGAATAACAAAAGAACACAAAATACACCAGCATTTTATACAATTAAAAAGACTATCAAATTTGTGATAAAAATATTTGATGTAAATACCCCGTTATGTGCAATAGATCCTAGTCTCAGAGGTGATTCCGCTTTGCAGAATCCTGATTGATAAAGGTTCAATGTATGGAAATTGGACGTGGTTGATGTGATGCTGGTTGTTAAAGGAAGATATCCTATATATGTCAATGAGTCAATGATACTATTTCTAATAGTAAAATAGTCTTTGTTTCGATTATCAAACAAGGTATTAAGGTTTTTGAGGATACAACAATTATCAACATTAATGTGGCTGTCAGCGAATAAGAAAACGCCTCGACTATTTGGACTATTGTTTCCAATAATGTTACTCATATATATGAGTCCATCATTTAAGTAAAATTGGAGCGCAGTCCACTCGCTTGATGTGTTATTAACAAAAGAGGAGCAATCTATTAAGAATTTTTTGGAATAAAACATATCGATTGCAGAATGGCGAGCCAATCTATTATTGGAACTATTTGTATTTGTAACTGTTTGATTTCCATATTCTACCCTAATAACTGCTATAGAATGCCCGTAAAAAGGCGAACATAGAAGAATAGAAGTATGTTCAATCTCGCATATTGCCTTTGATGTTAGCAAAACATGCGAAAACTGAGGAAAAACATTTCCAACTGAATTTGAATAGCAATAAAAACCACAGACACGCTTCATTCTAAAAACATCACCCTGAGAAGAGCAATAAATAGCTCCTCCATTGAATGAAGCTGAGCAATAAGCGAACATACAAAAATAAAAACTGATTTCATTAGAATAGCTCCCAATGTTGATTGCACCACCATTTCCAGAAGAAGAAAGGTTCGAGAAAACGCAATTATTGTAAACGTGCATTAAAATATAATGGTGAAAATTGTTGTTCATAATAACAGACAGCAGTCTTTGGTATTTTTTGGATTAGGCATGTGCCTTTTAGTTATTAGACTGTGCTGCTATATGCATTACCAAAGAGACCACTATTTTGAACCAGAGACAAGCCATATGTCATATCCTTTTTCTTTTTTTGCTAGTTTTGCAATGCTTACCAGTTTTAGGCAACCAGTTTTGAATGCAATTCCATTTTTGAGCATACCATCATTCTTTTTCACAATACCATTATGGGATGCATTGTATCTTAAGAACCCCTCTAAGCACCATCCAATGGAAGTTTTAAATGCGTTGACTATTCATCTTTGCCCTTGCATGATTGGATTATGGATCATGATCAATAGAAAGGAGCTTCTTTCGATGGAAGCTGCTTGGAATGCGTTTTGTTTTGGATTAACATACTATCTTATTGTTGATGATAAGTACAATAACATTGGAATTACTGGAAATGTCTATATGATGCTTGTTTTTGGACTTGCATTCTTGTGGCTCTCGTTTTCTTCGAAATTCCTTCTTAACGATTCGGAGATGCAGAGTCCTTTTCTATCTAGACTAGTAGTTTTAGAGTGGTAAAAACACTTGGATGATTTCTTGTTTTATTGCATTGACTTTTTCTCAAACATATGAAAACCTATTTCAAAATGTTAAATTTCGCGTTTTATTAGCAGAATTTGATAATCCTATTCCTATCAAAGACAAACTATCCCGAATTTTTTCTCAATTCCTTAATGAAAAGGCATATGAGAGAATTAGCATTCCAATCGATGTTATGATTGAAAATATATCATTTAGAAGTCTAAATTCCGATGTTACGCAGGTATTAGATTATGTTGAAAATTGTATTAATGATGATCACAAATATTTCCTCAACACCTTGAGTTCTTTCCCTCAGTTTGGCGATAATATTCCAACATTAATCATATTGAACAAATCAGACGCAAAAATACACGATGAGAACACTCATAATTGCGCCCTTCTGAGTGGGTATACAACTATATGCACTCATGTTTTTGATTCTTTTAAGCAAAACATACCAAAGATTTTTAATTTATCATGGAATTTTGTGGAGAAAGTCTTATTCCCTCCTATTTTGTCAAACAAGCTCCCAAAGCAAGACGAAATTCGGGTTTTGATAAGATCCTATGGACCTGATATCAATCAGTCAATCATAAAAAATGGTGTGAACTCGCTTTTATCTTCAATTTATGGATTTCAGTTGGATTTTGAAACACATAATATCTTTGATCATCCAGGTATTCTCACAATTGCCTCATCAAAAGAGAAATCTGATCTAATTGGTATACTTCATAATGAAAATCAGAGGAATAAGAAATATGATCAAATTATTTGTGTATTCAATGGAACATCTCCAACAGTATCCCATGATTCTGGAATTGCGCTAGTATTTTCGAACAATCCGAATCTAAGAATACTATCAACGCTAGCTGATATTTTGGGAATACACTCATTCAAGAGCTTTGAATATAGTGGTTCGCACCCTTTCGAGCCAAATGGATGTGAACCAATTATTCCATCTGTCATCAAAGATTCAATTCAAAGATCTTTGTCTGTTTATTTATGTGATGAAGCTATATCATTAAAAGACAGTCTACAAAAAGATATGCATAATATCAACCAATCAAATCTGGGGGAATACGGATTAACTCTTTTTAATAGTACCTATCATATTATGAGAGAAACGAGAATTCATAATGATTCAAGTATCGATCTTTATAAGAAATGCAGAAATTTCTATAGCGATTTGCTTATGCTAAAAGAACAAATTGAATTTATGAAAAATGGTATTGATTTCATTAGTTATTGTTGTCCAGAGATTGTCCAAATTAAGTCAAGACATGGAAATGGTGTCTTCATAATGATAGTCTTCGGGTTTTTATCTATTCCAATAAGTTGGATAATAGTTAAGACTATTCATATTCGAAACAGAAAAAAGAGGGTACACATACCTTTAGCTCTGGTGGGACGATAATATGTTGTTTTATTAATCGGATTATATAAATTTTCTTCAAAAGTTTTGCATTTTTTGAGAGAATTTCTGTTGATTTTTTCTACAGTTCAAAATCAAATGAATTTATCTATACGTTGCTTATCAGTTTTAAACTCGATCTCTAGTTCAGTTTTTCTTGTTCAGCGCCATCAGTTATCTGTTGGATATTCTATTTTCCGTCGTTATTCGTTTCCTTTTGTTATTCCTTCTTCGAAGTTTGATTTGAAAGTGAGCAAGACGAAGTTCGAAAAATCTACATCACAAATTGTTTACAGCGAAGGTTACACGCCTTCAGGGACCATTTATTCGACATATCCAGTTTTACAACTTACTTTTTATGAAGAGTGTGGTTTTCGAGATATCACCCACACTGGGACTTCCCTTATTAGCTACACCATATCTGGAGGTACTTTTCAATTGCATAGATGTTCCTTTATAAATATTTATGTTAACCCATCAATGACTGTTACTGTTTTTGTAGAACCATGTGCCACTGTTATATACCAATCTAATTGTTTCCAAAATTGTACTGCTCATTTCTTTGGCCTTTGTTCAGGTTGGCAAACAAGCAGTATCACAAATTTGTATTGTCACCACAACAGTTTGTCATACTGTTTTGGCCATCATGGTTTGTGTTTAGTAGGTGGTACAACATTTCAACTCTCAAAATGTAACATGAGCTTCAATCCACAGGGTACTGGTCAGTGGTTCCATCCGGGAATAGTATCATCTGGCGTTGCTTCATTTCAAACCACATATAATTGTAGTGGAATCGCTAATGGTTGTAATAGTGGTGTTGGGATATCATTGATTTCTTCAAACATAATTAATTTTAATTCTCAAAACATGGTCTTTCTATATTTACAATCAGCAACATTGTACTTAAGAGATGTTTATATCATTGGAAACAAACCTCTTATCTCTGGGACTGTGTCTAGCATTGATGCACAGCGAGTTTATATTGACTCATCATATTCATCAATGAGCTATCCATCACAATTCACAATATCCAATCTTGTTAGTGTTCCAATTATCAAAACCGCACATCAACACTATTGTTATCTTGAATCATCTACAGCCGACTGCGTATCTAGATTCTCATGCAGACCATGTATCAATATCATGTCTCGAAACTTTCTAGTATTTTCACTATTTTTAATAAATCTATGATGAACTGTCACATCAATCACTGTATTGAATTTTTGTTGATTTTTTCTACAGTTCAAAATCAAATGAATTTATCTATTCGTTGCTTATCAGTTTTAAACTCGATCTCTAGTTCAGTTTTTCTTGTTCAGCGCCATCAGTTATCTGTTGGATATTCTATTTTCCGTCGTTATTCGTTTCCTTTTGTTATTCCTTCTTCGAAGTTTGATTTGAAAGTGAGCAAGACGAAGTTCGAAAAATCTACATCACAAATTGTTTACAGCGAAGGTTACACGCCTTCAGGGACCATTTATTCGACATATCCAGTTTTACAACTTACTTTTTATGAAGAGTGTGGTTTTCGAGACATCACCCACACTGGGACTTCTCTTATTAGCTATACCATATCTGGAGGTACTTTTCAATTGCATAGATGTTCCTTTATAAATATTTATGTTAATCCTTTGGACACAATAACAGTGTATGTTGAACCATGTGGAACAGCATCATATCAATCTAATTGTTTCCAGAATTGCACCGCTCATTTCTTTGGCCTTTGTTCAGGTTGGAAATCAAACAGCATCACAAATTTGTATTGTCATCACAACAGTATCATACACTCATTCGGACATCATGGTTTCTGCTTGATTGGCCAAAGCATATTTCAGCTTACAAAGTGCAATATAAGTCACAACTATCAAGGAACAGGTCAATGGTTCCATCCAGGAATAGTATCAGGTGGTTCTGCTTCATTTCAGACGACATATAACTGTTCTGGAGCAATAAATGGTTGTAATAGTGGTGCTGGGATATCATTGATTTCTTCAAACATAATTAATTTCAATTCTCAAAACATGGTTTTTTGGTACTTGCAGCCAGCGACATTGTACTTAAGAGATATTTATATCATTGGAAACAAACCTCTTATCTCTGGAACTGTGTCTAGCATTGATGCACAGCGAGTTTATATTGACTCATCATATTCATCAATGAGCTATCCATCACAATTCACAATATCCAATCTTGTTAGTGTTCCAATTATCAAAACCGCACATCAGCACTATTGTTATCTTGAATCTTCTACAGCCGACTGCGTATCTAAATTCTCATGCAGACCTTGTGTCGATCTCATGTCTCGAAACTTTCTAGTATTTTCACTATTTTTATTAAATCTTTGATGAACTGGCAGTCTTCTAACACAAATATTTCATTTTTATGGAAACCTCTGATGGTCTTGTGCCTCAATCTCTTGGAGAGAGGATGAAAACATATGAAAAAGAAGAGTATATTGATAATCAAAACGCCTGGCTTGTTCGATTGGATGGGAAAACCTTTTCATCTTTTACATCTCAATTTGAAAAACCTTTCGATACTCGTTTCACGAAAGCTATGGTTTTAACTCTAAATCAAATGATGTTGTTTTTGAATCCTTCATGTGGTTTTGTATGTAGTGATGAAATTACATTGGTTTTCCCACCAATCTATGGGAAAATGACGGAACACTATTCAAGTGGCCGCAAAAACAAGATAGCAACAGTATGTGCTGGGAAATGTTCAACATATTTTATTCTTAATCTGATGAAAATCTTGAAAGATGAGAACAATGAGGCAATGTTAAACTATGTTATCAATTCTGCCCCGTGTTTTGATGCAAGAATAATTGAAATACCTGCAAATAATCTTGTGGAAGTGTGTAACAACCTTTTGTGGCGTTCCCTATATGATTGCAGGAGAAATACTGTTTCATCATATGGACGCCATTTGTTAGGAAAAAAGGGAACCCAAAACAAGAATGGAACCCAAATGATTGAACTGATGAAAGAGAAAGGGTTTGATTTTGACTCCCTTGAAATCTACAAAGTATATGGAGTATATGCTAAATTCAAAGAAGTTCCATTCAAAAATGAGCATGGAGAGTTCACAAGAAACACAGTTTTCAATTTCGAGTGCATAATCAAAGCATCCCAACAAATGACTGATTTCGTACTTAATCCCAAATCCCTCTCACCAGATGAACTCAAAGCAGCTTCAACAGATTTATCGTTAACAGAAATATTCTTATAAAGATCTCACTCAATTTTTCGGGTTTGAGAGGTTTTTGCGGCTGTTTGAAAAAAGCGGATAATTGAGAACCATTTTACATGAAGAACAAAGTCTCACGTCTTCAAAGCATTGGTTCCGACTTGGTATCCAATCCTAATTTTAGTAATACTAATGGCAAAGCAGCTCTTATATGCATTAATAACTATGTTGGAACAAGGTTGGATTTGGGTAATGGTCCTTTGAATGATGGTTATTACATTGCAAAAACCGTAAAAGAATTTGGGTATGATATCTATTACATGATTAACCCCAGGAAAAGCACATTTCTGAACTTTTTGGGCAGATTTTTGGAAAGCATTGAAAAGCAGCTCGTTGTTTTTTATGTCGGACACGGAACACGTACAGCCGATATTAGTGGCGATGAAACTGACGGTTTTGATGAAGCTATGGTCTTTGTTGATGGCAATTTAGTTGATGATACTTTGGTTGAAACTTTGGAAAATTTCAAGAATCGAAGCTCGCGCGTTATTCTAATTACCGATGCTTGCCATAGTGGATCCATATGGGATATTCAAGGAGCAAGTATCAAAGGCAGGCGAATTCCACCAAATATCATGTCAATATCTGCAGCTAATGATAGCCAAACTGCCAAGCAAACATTTTTGGAGAAAGAAGACCAGGGGATATTCTCCTACAACTTCAGGAAAACTGTAAAATCCTCTTCCAACATTTCCGCAAATGAACTCAAGAAGCAAATGACAACCCAACTCAGGAAATTTGGGCAAACAGTAACACTCGCCGAATCCTTTCCTGGTATGACAAGTGAACCCATTTTTAGCCAGTTCTAAACAAACTTTACATTTTATCCCATTTTTTGTGATCAAACCGTTACATAAAGATTTGAATAGTTCTACTTCTCGAACAAAAGACAATTTGAATGGAGCAAAAATTTAATTGAAATATTTTTATTCTCCAAAGTTCTCAAACCCTCATTTTTTCAATTAGGAGGATCGAAATTATGTAAGAAATTATCGTTAGTATCAAGAAAAAGTCGTTGGAACAAAGAAAAATAATGCATAGACCAGATCTTTTTGCCCAACTTGATAGTTTCTCAAAATCATTGCCTAAGAAAATTGGAAAATATCTTTTTTTACAAGAATTAGGTAAAGGAGGGTTTTCACGAGTGTATTTAGCCAGGTCTGAACAATACTCATATTTGTTTGTTGCTAAGGTTGTGCCTTCTGTTTGCATAGGGAATGGTGTTGTATCAGATCGGGATTTTTTGTGCGAATTGCAGCATTCAAATATCATTTCTCTATTTGATTCTTTTGATAGTGGAGAATATCATGTGATTGTAATGGAAAATTGTCCTAATCATTCTATTAAGCGGTTTATAAAAAGTTCTGGCTTTAGAGACAAAAAAAGTGTTCCTTTTTATTTATATCAGATATCAAAGGCATTTGCATTCATTCACTCAAAGAAAATTGCCCATAGAGATATCAAACCATCCAATATTTTAATAGACTCGTATTTAAGGCCAAAAATAATTGATTTTGGCATTGCCATCAGGTCAATACCTGGAAAACTGGAATCAGTGTTCTCAGGATCACAACCATATTCTGCACCTGAAGTTTTAAATGAAGATCCTCACGATGTTTTTAAAGCTGATGTGTGGTCTTTAGGTGTAACATTTTATGTATTGTCTGTTGGACAATTGCCATGGCCTCAGCATCCTCAGAAAGTAATGCTCTCATGCATCAATCAGGGAAACTTTCAGTGTCCCAAAACAATGAATGTCAATCTTGCTAATTTAATACAAAATATGATTGTTGTGGAGCCAGAACTCAGATATACAATGGAACAGGTTGTAGACTCTCCTTTCTTTGCATCATATAATCTACCAAAATCATCAAGTGAGTTTTCTGTTTTGAAATCCAAGAAAGGGACTGTTCCAATAGCTGTTTACGCCAAACATAGAAAGGGGCCTTCAATGATATCCAAAGCACATTCTACATTCGCCATTCTCGAGGAGAATAGCGAAAAAGGTAGTGATGAATAAACTTGTTTTACTTATCATTAATCAATGAAAGACCCTCAAGAGAAATCAGGGATTATTTGTTTCTATTTATCTCTTGAAAATGTTAGTCAAAATACTGTTGCATTAACGAAGGATTATGTTGATAAGAACTGTGACGACTTTATGAAGATGATGTTAGAAAAATCTAACTTTTTGAATGGTATTACTGATTTGAGCTCTGTTATATATAGAGATAGTGTTTTTTCTTTTCATTTGCCTCAAAAATCTATGCCTTTTAAAATCTTTCCTAATGTTTGTCTTAATTTGAAATCAGAGTCAACTAAATTATGGAAAAATAGCGGATTTTTCTCTTTTGTGAATGCAAATTCTGTTTTAACTAACTCTTTATCTCTTACTTTTCGTCATTCTTCAGGAATTCTTCCTGATGTTACTGTTTCGCTTCCCTATGAAGCAAATATCTGCGATAATCTTATTGATTGTCTACGAACATCTAGTATTAAGGGTTTTACATGGTACAAAGCGTATTCCGAGCTTTCTTCGGCATTAAAGCTTTCCCCATCAGATATTGTTCTTAAACTCGTCATGAATGGGAGCTATTCTACATTTATACCGTTTAAGAAGATAGTAGAGATATTTGATATTGCCTTTGATAATACAACTGGAGGGTTTACCTCTGGGTGTTCACTTGAGTATGATATTGTTCTCCCAGCACCATCTTTGCTAGTTAAATCTGATAATACATGCTATTATGGTTTTATCCTTGAATTATCTCAATGTGCTTCGCCCATACAATTCTTGCCTAATTTAATCAAGACTATATATTCATCTATCCAAAATGGGCATAACAACAAATTTGATGTGAAGGCTGCCCTTGCAGTGGGTACGATTAAATATTTTCTACCATATGTCTTAACTCTAAGTCAGCATGACAAAATTCCAACAAGCACCTGGGATCAGTTTAGTTCATATTGCAAAGAAAAAATTATGTTTAATGATCCACATTTATCCCCAGAAGATCCGAAAATATCAAAGGGGGATGTATCCTTTATTATTTGCTATGAAATTGTCACATGGACGTCTTTTATAGATTTTGCCTATAGTACTGTTCTCCAATTTTATAACTTTTTCCATTCCAGTCATATAATACCACAGAATCCCAGTATTATCGGACCAATTGTTTTCTCGACGAAAAATCTTCCAATGGGATGTTCTGTTCTTCTAACTCTTGGGTTTCTAAATTTTGTTAATTTTGAACCAAAGAACCCTGTTTCTTATGAAATTCTCCCAAAAATGTACCAATTTTCAAGTGGATCATTTATTCCATTGCTTAGTAGTATTTGTTTAAATGATTTGGAATATATCCCATATGATAAATTTGGAGTTTTTATCTCAAACAATTACTTTATGGTTGATTTTGATGATCCTAGTATTTCTCGATCATTATGGTTTTGCATTAATTTATGTAAGTATTACCATTTTAGCAATAATATTCACCCTTTATTATCAGTATTTGGATATGTTCAATTGTCGTTTACATCACCATTGGATTATTCGGAGTATGATACGTTTGCCTCGGTTTCAATGGCGAATGTGCATTGGACAAATAGCGCCTCTTTTCAAGATATTTTAGAAATGCTGAGTAAGCTTGGACCAACCACAGTTCAACCTTCCTCGGAAAGCTGTAAAAAAACGTTGAAAGAATGGATTGAGCCTCCTTTTGATTGCAAATCATCATATCCACGGAAAAATCTTTATTCAGATACCTATTTTTCTCATTCATTTTCTATTTGTTCTTTGTATGATCTTTTAACATGTTGTAATGGTCAATATGTAGCAAAAGCTCTAAAACTATTCGGAATCAGTGATTTTGGTTATGCTCTCTCAATTAATAGTGCTAGTTTATTATCAATGCAACTAGATCTATTTCAAGAATCTCTAAATGAGGTTAAAGCGGATGAAATACCATTTTTGCATCATGCTTGTTTGTGTACATCTGATCCTTCAATAATAAGGCTTCTTTTACGAAGGTTTTCACCAGATCTTCCTGATCAATCAAATAACACTCCAATATTTTATGCGATTAGGAATCCATCTATGTCATCATGCGAAGCATTAATAGCAGGAAAAGCCAATCTTGATTGGGTGAATGACAATGGGATTACTCCTTTGATATCATGTTTTCAGATGAAAGATTATGAAAGAGCTGAAATTCTTCTTCGTGGGGGTGCTTCGATAAATAAAACCCTTACAACAAAATCAGTGTCTGCACTTCATTTTTGTGTAAAGACGAAGGATCTGAATGGTATTAAACTATTAATGGGTTTTGCAAATCAGACAGTTAATGCTCCTCAATCAAATGGTTCATTTGTAACTCATTGGTGTATTGAATATAGTTTTGTTGAAGCGCTAAAATACATACCAGGATTGAATCCAAATTTGTATTCGGTCAATTTCCCTCATCCTCTTCATTTCATTCTCACCAGAGATTTCGAAACGTCTCTTAAAGATTTATTATTGATCAGAGACCTTGATTTGAACTGCTTTGATATTAATAGTGACACACCCATACTTCATGCAATCAGAATGAGAAAAGAAGGGTTTGTTTCTAGAATATCAAAAGATGAAAGATGTGATCTTGAAGCAACAGGAAAAGATGGTAAGACTCCTTTGTTATTAGCAATCGAAATTGGCTCGATCGAGATAGTCAGAAATCTTATTCGTGGAGGAGCTTTGGTTGACATGCCTTCATCAACTGGTATTACTCCATTATATATGTCTATTCGTTTAAAGAATGACTCAATAAGAGATATGCTTCTTCAGGCAAATGCTAGTTCTAATATGTGGTATTCAGACTATCAATTGCCTATTCATGTTGCAGATGATTCTCTCAGAAACAGACTTAAGGAATATGGAGCAGATTTGAATCTTCCTCCACTCCAAGCACTTGTTGAGAAATAAAAATGTCCAAGAACTTTGAATTTTTTACTGGACTTTTATCAAAACTGGTGGAAGGGCATGATAACGACATATATAGCATTTCCCAAAGCGTACAAGAAATATCCTCACGTTCTGAATCGTTTGATTTGCTATGTGATGTTTTGCGCTCTTGCCAACCTGTTGGTATTGTAAGATATGGGATAATTTGTTTGAAAACATGGTTTATAAATAATTTTAGTGCATTTCATGATAGAAGCTACTTGTTTTCAACAATATTTAGTATATTTTTCGATTTATCTTCTTTTCAAGCACAAAATGATATTATTAACCTTTTATTGAAATTTTATGTGTGTGATGAGCAGATAGTGTGTTTTCAGAATCATATTGAAGAACTATTGGCGTTTTCTCCACCTAGAGCGATTTCATTTGAGCTATTCGAACACTTTATAAGCTATTCATCTGATTTATTTGAAGATAAAACCAGATTTATTGATTTTGTGAAAAGATCTATGGTTTATTCTGATGAAGTCTCTGTTTTTGCATCTTGTTTTGGAGTTAATATGTGTAATGTTTTTGAAATAATTGATATTGGATCTGAAATCATGTCATTCCTTCTTCAAAAATTGTCTGAAACTACAAATTCATTAATCATTGTTAAAATAATCAATACTATTCTTGAATTATCAAATCAAGATTGTTCTTTTCTTGATTATGATACATTTTTCGAAGTATCTATGGGAATTATTAAGAATCGGGTATTGTTATATGACACAAGATGTTCTGTTTTGAATTCTTGTACTGGCATTTTGGAGAATTGCAAAGAAGAATTTATTTCAATTCAGAATTCCCAGTTATTGTTATTATCTGTCATTGAATTATCAGCAGAATCGTTTAATGAAGGTGATACTTTGGATTTGACTCCTCATCAACTGTATTCAATTTGTGAATGTTTTGCTTTTGATAATAACATTATAGATAATTTTATGAACTCTTTTTCATTTGATACAACTTTTGAAAAATATGTTCTATCCTTATTCATAATGTATACATGTGAGGAGGCAATAGACTACTATTCAGAGAATATTGGTAAAATTGTTCCTCTTCTACATTCTTTAATGACTGAAGATTGTCTATCAATAAGAGAATCAAGTATAAGATCAATAATTAGTATTTCTACTTCTATGCAGGCCGATTTTGTTATTTATTCTGAACCAATTCTCATGACTTTTGTGGAAATATTGAAAAATGATTGTTCGTTAGACAATATGAATTTGCTTAAAGATATTCTGGACTCATTAGATAACTCCGATTGCATATTCACTGATATGATGAATATCATTAATGAATTGATTGAGTCAGATGATGTTAATTACTATTCGATTTCATTAGGGGTTTTAGGTTCAATGATAAAGTCGTCAGAATTCAAAGCACAACAACTTTTTGAGTATATTGTTCAGATATTATTCTCTTCGATTAATAATAATAAAGGGGAAATCTCAATTCTTGACAACTCAATATATTGTCTTGCACAAATTTCTGCTAAATGCTCCCAACAATTTGAGCCTTATTCGAATGATTTTGCTTCAGTCATCTTGGATGGCATTAAATCAGATCATGATTCTACTCAAATTAATTCAATTAATGCTTTAGGTTATTTGCTCGAGCACTACCCTGGCATTTTTATATCTGAAGCACAAGCTATATCTGAAACTCTATTTGACTTGTGCTCAGTGCCATGTGATATTGACTCATTATCAATTACGACATCTGACATTTCTATAAGAGTATTGGGAAGGCTTTTTTCTGTTGTACCCGATATGGTTTTTGATAGTATTGAGAAAATTATGGCTGCTTTAAAGAAGAGTCGGCCATTTCATTCAGCCAAAGCTTCTTCATTCTTTATCTCATCGATCATTTCTTGTGATGATGTTTCTTTTATCTCTGAATCAATAGAAATGATGTATTCTTTTCTATATTCGCTCTTAGAAATTTATGATAAGCCAACTGTGGGAGAAGTACTAACATCCTTCAATGAATGTTATCGTTTCTTGAGCATAAACAGGATGAAAGAAGTAATAGAGATGTGTGTCAAATCTTTTAAGTTTGAATTACCATGCTTTCATAAGGAAAATGAGCTTAACGAACATATACATGGAAATTGTCAGGAAATAATAAGACAAGCAATACATATTAGTGATGAAATTGTAAAACCTTATTCAAATCAATTGGCTATTTCACTCATTCCATTAATTAATCATCCCATTTCTTTTTTCCAAAATATTTCATTGCAGTTGGTTGGTGAATTAATGGTTTTTCTAGATAATCAGTTTATTTGTGAATATATTCCATCATTTATTGATACAGTCCTAGAACACTGTATGAAAGAGAATTATGTTGGGTTTTGTGCACTCAAAAAGATTATTGAATATCATTATGAGATGATTATTGTCAATTTATGTAATGTATATGATATCATACAAGAAAAACTATCCAATTCATCTAAAAAGACTGATCAACATCAAATGATGATAGATAACTGCTTGAGTTCGTTGTCCTCAATTGCACTATCTCCAAATACTGTCGATTTTCCAATAGAAAAGTTTATTGATATATCTTTAAACCATATTCCAATCGTAATGGATGTGGAAGAATCCGATAATGTACTTAAATATTTCCATTATCTATATCAAAACTCAAAGAACTATTCATCAGTTTCTTTTCTTAATATCATTATATCTGTTTTTTCGACTCCAGTCGAAGACCTAATGAACCAATTCGTATCAATTGACACAATAGATTCTCTGAGAAAAATCGCTTTCCAAATCTTTCAATCATTAGAAAACCCAATAGAATATATACAAAATAGAACAAAATGCCCCAAAATAGTGTTAGAGGGGCTAGAATTAGAGTAAATTTAGTTGACATTTGACAACTGTGTTTTTAAAATCATAGATGGATTCTGTCCTTTCTGAGCTTCCATTGCCGTCGACATACCAAGAAATAATTGATTTATCGCTTGCTTTGTGGTCAACTCTAGTTGAACAAATCAGAAAGCTCCAGAATGAGGAATTACAGGAATGGGTTCAAAGATCGCTTTTTTATCTTACTAATCTCTCTCAAAAAAAAGGATCTGCAAATTTCATTCGGATATCTTTGGGTTTATTGTGTGTTTCGAAATTCTTTCAGATTGATTTTTCCCAATTAGAACCATTAATTCAAACTCTGTATACAACCAACGAAATGGTTTCAATGCAATTCGCAGCATACTCTATTGCTAAAATTTGTTCAGAACTTCCGACAAATGAAGTATCATTTTCGAAAAAACAGATTGAGATGGCGTTCTCTCTCTTGAAACCAGAAAAAAGCAGCTCACAGAACCATTTGTTTGGCCTATTCATGTTAAGGGAATTAAGCCACTTCATCCCCCTAATATTTTTACTGAATAGTGTTGATCTCCCCGAATATATTTGGTCTTTTTTAATTAATTCCTCGACTGAGATCCGAGTAACCGCATCACAGGTCCTTGAAAGATATTTATCCATTCTTGTCAAATATCAGGGATATAGATTGAAAGAGATATTTAACAACATATTTAACAAAGCCATCTGTCACCTCTTGAACTCTCCAAGTGACTGTCCTCAAGGAGTTTTAGTTGTACTTCAAATGCTAATTAAGAAAAAAGGACTCTTTTTTCAAAACCGAGCACAAACAGTTTTCCCCACTATTTATGATCTTTTAAAAGCAAAGCCTGATGTTAGGTCATCAGCTATTGCTTTGATAGCTCAACTATCTGAAATTGATTCAGAATTGTTTAATGAAGATGTTTTTTCTAATTTCTTTGAAATTATACAGAAATCAGATGAACTTTGTATGGAGACATCAATGGTGGCGTTATCATTATTAATTCGAAATGTTCCTCAACATTTTTCTAATAAGGAAATAGTATTGTTTAGGATGTGCCAAACAGCTTTAAAGCAAAAAAGGCTTAATTTAGTTGATAGTCTATTTGATGTTTTATTCTCAATTGCATCATTCATGCCTAGAGTTTTTTCTTCATCATCGTTTCATTTATGGGAATTAATCTATGAAAATGTTTTTCATGAAAAGTTTCTAATATTATTTCCTGTCATCTTGAAGACAGTACAGGATTTTTGGCCCAAATGGTCTGTAAAAATATGCGAACAGATCATTGATATTCTTCAAAAAGGTACTGAGCATAGTAACTTACCCAAAAAAATTGTTGCTTTAAAACTCATTCCTCTTCTACCTCAAACTTTATCAAGCCATAAATCTACAATGATTTCTGTATTAAGAAGTTTCCTAACATCCAAATCAGAGGCACCAAGAAACCTAGCACCCAAAGCTCTGTTACATTTAACATTGAATAGTTCTGTTATTGAGATTCACCAAAGCCTTCACCAAATATTAGAGATTGCAACAGGGGATGATTCTGAAGAAGTCCGAGTATCATCTCTTTCTTCTTTTTCAAATCAGCATTATCGTTTATTATCAAATCATATATTTCTGGATCTGTTTTCTTTGCTCTCAAATGATGTTTCTCCAAGAGTTAGATCCGCTTGTTTTAATGTTTTAAAAGCCGTTAGAGTGTATTATCCATTAGGTATAGATGTAATCCTTCGTCATTCTTTAAATGATTCCTTTTTTTCTCTTCAATGTTCAACTTCATTATCGATGCAAGCTCAGATAGCACAAGTAATGCCTTCATTAGTGTCTGCTTCTCCAAAATTGTTTAGGATTTACTCATCCACATACATTCCGATTATTCTTGATTTACTCTCGAGAAGGTTCTATAAAACTGATACAATATTTGTTAATCCTCTTGATCCAGAATATAGAACACAGTTAGCACTTTCATTGATAAGCACAATACATGATATTATTGCAGCTGATGTTAAAATGCTTGAACCTTTTCAATCACGTCTTTTCCCAATTTTGGCCACAATAATTGGTGAATGGGGAGATAAGAGATTGAAACATGAGGTTCTCTCGACAATAACCGAGTTTGTATCGAAAAAGGGAAGCCCTTTTGAGATTATACAGAATTCTCCGGGTTTAATACCATCTGTTTTTTCCTTTATTGAAAGTAGTAACTCTCGTTCTCTCAGAGTTAAAGCTTTAAAATTTACGGGTTTATGTGGAGCCTTGTCTACTAAAAATATGCAACTTAACAGTTCTCTATCTAGAAGCAATGCACCTTCCTTGCCTGACTTGTTTCTTGTCGGTAATATTCTTTCATATAATGATTATTTTGTTGAGACTGTTTTTCTTCAGCTCAATCAGATTCTCAGTGATAAGTCTCTTCAAAATCTTCGCATGAAAACATTGACTGCGGCTATTGAAGCTCTTGATATTCAATCTACCACTCCATCTGGGTTTTTTTGCAAACTTGTACCTTTGGTGTTATCTGAAATTGAAAACAGCAATGGTGATCAACTCAATGAAGCCCTTGTTTTGCTTCAACGCTTGGTTTTTGTTGCAGGTCAAAGGATTGTTCATTTTGTGAAACCTATAATGGCTTGTATTCATAAAGTATGGAAAACATCAGTGATTCCACATTTGCTTACAATAATTGCTGCCATTGTAGATCAGGTCGGATCTGATTTCACACCTTTTGCTGCGCAATTGATATCAAATTTGCTTGATGTTATTTCTACATCATTATTATCCAAACCAGCTGATGCTGTGAAATGCATACCGTTATTAGCATCAATATGTCCTGCTTTACCACACCTTTCTGAACTGATGATTCCAAATATATGTTTTGTTGCATTGCAAGATAACTCTCCAAAAGAGATTAAGCTTACTTCATTGAATTCTTTAAGATTTTTAGTTCAAAATACTTCAATTAATAGCAACTCGGCATCAATTCTTAGGTCTTCACTTGCTTATTGTGTTTCAACTGATAAAGAACTGAGTAATTCGGCTTTTCAAGTTCTTTATAGTCTAATGCTTAAGCTCGGTTCTGGTTTCAATATTTACACACATAGAACCGTAACAAAACTTACACAACACAAAATGCTCACAGATGAATTTCGACAAATCAATGCTGCTATGATGTCAGGTAAAGAAATAATTATTTCTGACTTTGGATTCATCAATACTGATTCATTATTAGTGTTTTCATCAGAAAAATCTCGAAATTGCTATGAACCAAATCCTAGGATTTTCCTCGAGGAGTTTGATACGCAAAATATGACAACCCCTAAACATTGGCAAAACTGGTTTTCTAATTTCGAAGTTAGATTTATTAGGGAATCACCAAGCATTCCTATTCGATCATGTTATGAGTTGGCTTCTGTATATCGATCATTGGCTTCAAGTCTTTTTTTCCCTGCATTTCTTAGTTGTTGGATCTTAATGTCAAGTGATATTCAAGCTGCTTTGTCTCTTAAGATATCACTATTGGTTACAAAGAATACATTACCGCCGGATGTTTTTCAGCGCCTTGCCAGGTTATGTGAGTATATGGATAGAGCTGAGAAACCACTTTTAATCTCTCAAAATACTTTAACTCCATTCTTTGTATCAGCCAAGTGTACCGCACTTGCTCTTCATAATGAAGAAGAGAGGTTTATTTCAAATAGATGTGTGCCAAGTCCAACAACAATATCCACTATTGTTGAATTATATAGTTCTTTAGGTAGATCAGATGCTGCAAAATCTCTTCTCAAATCACCGTGTGATTATAATGAATGGTTACTGAAACTTGAGCAGTGGCCTGCTGCTTTTCGGCATTATAAAGAACAGTTAGATTTGACCCCTGATGATGAAGATGCATTTTTTGGTTATATTATTTCATGTTCAAAGCTCAGGCAATATGATTTTATACGAAAAAGGGAAAAAGAATTCCGAAGACTTTCTGAAAAAATTCAAGCTTCTATTTCATCAAAATTCGCTGAAGCTTTTTTCTTTGGTAACGATTATGAAAAAATGCATGAATACTGTAAAAAGTGTCCTGTTGACTCAATTGAAGCCCAGATTCTCAAATCTTTATCATTAATTCTTTTGGGAAAATCTGATGAGGCGAATATATCTATCAACAATTCCTATGGATTAGTAGCAACTCAGAATTCTGCAATGTTTGGAAGAAGATATGAAGCTTTTTATGGGAATTTACTGAATTGTCAAGTTCTATATGAATTATTGGAGATGAATTTATTGAATCGTAAAGTCAATATTGCTCAATGGAGAAAAAGACTGAGTAGTGTTGAATATACTAGTGAAGTGTGGTGGCCCTTAATAATGGTAAGAATGGCCACTTTACCTCGGGATGATCATGTGTTTATTGGATTTCTTGAACTGATTTTGCAAGAGAGGAAACTTGAAGTTTTTCAATCAACTTTTAATTTATTTTTCCCAGGTTTTAATATGAATAACGGTGATCCTTTGGTTTCATTGCAGCAAATAAGGTATATATGGTTTAAAGGAGAGAGAATTCCTGCAGTTAACTATTTGAGGAATCTTTTTCTTGCATCATCTAATTCTCCGCACCTTCCAGCATTATTGGCACAGTATGTTGATTGGAATTTGACAGCAAGTGATAGAAGTACTGAATCTCTTCAAGATGCCATTAAATGGCTTAAAAAAGTATTATCTCCTCAGCAAAGCTATAGTATTATATGGCAAAGATGGGCTTCGGTGAATTATTTAATGTTTGGTAAAAGTCCGTCAAATAAGCAATTTGCTATAGAATCTATTAAAGGTTATATACATTTCATAACACAATACCGAGAATCTCCTGGTTCCTGTTTTTCAGAGGTGGTTCAATTACTTTCTTTGTTTTTTGCAACTGCCAATGATAATGATACCTTTTCAAAAATGGCACCTTTGGTTAAAAATATTTCTTCTAATCACTTCATCGATACCATTCCTCAGTTAATTGCACAACTCTCACATAAAAGTGATGATACTGTTTCTTTTGTGCAGAATATTCTTATTGAGATTGGGAAAACCCATCATCAAGCACTTCTTTTCCCATTGTTGGTTGCTCGAATTTCGCCTGATTCAAGAAGACAGCATGCAGCTAATGGAGTATTAGATATGATTACTAAAGAAAAATCTAAAGTAGTTCAGCAAGCCCAAATAATTCAAAATTGCTTACTTTTGGCTGCCACTACAGTATTTGAGCATAGCATTTCTATAATAATAAAATATTTTGAGCACATCGCATTAAATTGCATAACAGAAGCAAACAAAGATCTTGCTAACCTTAAATCTCTAATTAAGACACCAACATACTCACTTGATAGAATGTTTTATCAGGTTAATTACTCATTATTACCTTTATTGTTCAACTGCAAAGAGAATGATACACAAATTGAGGCGATATTAAGAGAAATGTTGGCCAATATCGAAAACTTCCTTGATAAACTTTCTGTTCTTCATTCGAATGAAGTATGTCCAGAGTTGAATAAACTCATTGATACTGAGGTTGCAGTTCCTGGAGCGCATGATAATGCTATGATACAGTCATTTGTGCCCTCTTTTGATGTTTTAGGATCTAAAAAGAGACCTAGAATGGCTCAAGTTAATGGAACTGATGGTCAAATTTATAAATATTTACTGAAAGGAAATGAAGATTTGAGGCTTGATCAAAGAGTAATGCAATTTTTCAAGCTAATCAATACCCATATTCGCAGAAACTATTCTCTGGCAATCAACAAAGTTACCATCCGAAATTATGATATTGTTCCATTATCTCATGCTGTTGGATTAATTCAATGGGTTGATGGATGTGACACATATCACAACCTTATATCCGAATATAGATACTGGCATCAAAAGCACATTAATATTGAGCATGATATAATGACTGAACATTCGATTTCCTCAATTGATTCTCTCCTTCCAATTCAAAGATTTGAAACAATGAGAGAAGTTGAAAACATATGTGATAATGGTGATTTGCGGAAGGTAATGTGGCTCAAATCTTCATCATCAGATACATGGTTAGAAAGGGTGACACATTTTTCCAGATCTGCAGGACTGATGTCAATTATTGGATATGTATTAGGATTGGGAGATAGACACCCATCCAATATAATGATTGATAGAAACACAGGAGATGTAGTTCATATTGATTTTGGTGATTGCTTTGAAATTGCTTCATCAAGGATTCTATTTCCAGAACTAATTCCATTCAGACTCACTAGAATGATGATTTCTGCATTTGGAGTTTGTGGAATAGAAGGGGATTTTCGACCTGTTTGTGAAAAAGTTATGATGCTAATCAGAGAGAATTGTAATTCCCTTGTCTCAGTTCTAGAAATCTTTGTTCAAGAGCCAATTAGTGATGGAGAGTCTGTTCTCCAGGCAGACAAAATTATGAAACGTGTGTGGGAGAAAATTACAGGAGATGACGAAGGGCAGCAAAAGAACATTAGTGTGCAAGTCGAATCCTTGATCATTGAAGCTACCAAAGATTATAACCATTCATTGTTGTATAGCGGATGGTGTCCATTATGGTAGAATAAAAATTGTTGTTTTTAGAATTTAAACTGTTCTCCGACAGGGCAGCAAATATCGAGATTGATTGGCCACTTCTCCTTGTGATTATTTCTCCTGTGAGTTCTCTCGATCTTCTCAGATATTGCCTTCCATTGAGCCTTAGCATCCTCATCCAAAGATGCTTCCCATTGTAACATTGCTTCCTTGTCTTGGATTAAATGAACATATAATTCGCAGAAAGCGTATGAGAATCCAAGTTCATTCTCATCTGTTTGCCCTTCCCAGAGATCAGCTGATGGTGGAGCAACGCAAATGGCATCAGACACACCAATAAAGCGAGCAACAGAGTTGACTTCGGATTTGTGAAGGTCGTGGATAAGTTGAATATCACTTGTTCCATCTCCTGGCTTGCAGAAATAGTACAGATATCCATCTTCATCAAAATTACCTGTTCCGATAACCAATGATGGGATTCCATTATTGGAAAATATTTGTGCCGCATAGTATGCAACGGGTGTCCTCATATATGACTTCAATTGTCCTGACGCAAATTTGGATGATGGAACTTTCATGCATTCGACAACTTTCTTGTCAAGGAGATCGAAAACATCTGATTGATCAATGACAGTATACTCAAGCTTGCTTGCTTCGAGAAAATCAACAGCGCGCTTCATAATGGCTGGAGTACTGTGAATTGGCTGAATTATACCATATACTTTAACAATGGGGCTCCCTGGCATCTTACTGGCTTTGTCAGCAAGCATGATAGTAACAGCAGAGTCAATCCCACCAGATACGTTAACAACAACTCCCTTCAAACCAGCTCGCCTCATATACTCATTAAGCATCTCGCACTTCTTGTTAACCCAATCCTCGGGATTAAATGATCGTTTTGCCCGTATCTCAAGAAGCTTAGCTTGAATCTGGGGTTTCATCAAAAATAATGAAGTGATAAAACAAATCAAAATTGAGAGTTGACAGGCCAGTTAACGATCGTTAATTTTCCCCCTTAGATGGGTAAAGGTTCCAAGCTCGTTGTGCCGCCCCGTGGATCTCGGGGTCTTTTGGTCACTTGTGATAAAGGGCGTGTCAACCAAGCCCTTCATCAGGTTATTTCTCTCTGTGAAAAGTACTGTGGGACTGAGGAAGTAGTTCAGGAGATGAGTCTTGAGGAGGAGTTGAAAACACTTAATGAGCCGAAGAAGTCTCGCTTTGTGTCTTATATATCTGAAGTGACTGGGAATTTTTTCTTGCGGTTTTCTAATGAAAATGACGACCCTTTTGTTGTGATGGAGAAGTATTTTGCAGAATTGAAGGAAACGAAGCAGTCTCTGACACCCAAAGTCACCCGAATCTACCCCATACTGTACAGCGGTTTTCCGTCATCCGAGGAATCGCTTCCCATTATGCAGGAATTAGTTTCCAAGGCTTTTTCTCCTGAAAAGCCGCTTACATACGAGGTTGTTTTGCACAGAAAACACTGTGGGAATTCATACACTGAGTCCCACGATGAAATGAACAAGAAAATTCTTCAGATTATTGGACCTCCCCACAAAGCAGTGTATCATCATGGAGAAGCCGGTGTAATATGGCATTCTTTAGGGAGAAATTTGTATTTAAGTATTATTCCTAAGTGGAGCGAGTGGTGTCAATGCAACATCCCCAAGTTTTGCTCCAATGGGAATGAGTAAATAAGTGAATACTGTTTTATTGAACCATTTCAGCTAGCCCCTGAAGGAACTCAGATGGTCTAAGGATGCTTGTGCAGCCATATGTGATTTCTATTCTTTCTTTTGAAGCAAGTTCCATCAATCCTTGGTATTCCAAATAGTTACCTGGACCAACAATAAAAACATATACATTACCGATTGGCTCCGGGTCTTCTGCTTTTCCAGTAAGGGGATTCATAAGTCTGAATCCATCTATTGACTCTTTTAATAGCTTATTTGTGGTTTGTACTACAGGTAGCTTTTCTGCTAAGTTACCAGAATCTGATGCACCAACTTTTCTGAGAACTTTGTTGAGAAATCCAGATTTCTTTGACATGATCTTGAACTTTGACAACCTATCAAGAAAGTCGATGGGCCCTACATATTGCTCGAATTGGGAAAAAGATTCTTTTGGAATTAAATCGCATAGATAAGCAATTGTTAATAATCTTAATTTGTCATCTTTTTCGGGAATTTCGGAAACAATCTTAAGCAAAGCAGGAACTTCAACTGCTTCTTGAGAAAGTATGTCACACTCTATTTGATACAAGTTATTTGATTGTTTGGATTTAATGCTAGCTAATAGTGCATCGCATATTTTTGTGTGTGCGGAAAGAGACATCTGTTTATGAGAAAGATCTTGTAGATTTGTTACAGCATTTTCAAGATTATTTCGAATCGATCCGTATTCAGTCTTGAAAATCGAAAACTCTCTCTGAACAGCTTCTGCTGCAGAGTTGAATATTTTTCCTTTATTATCAAGCCAGAATTTGTCCAAAACTGTGTCTAAATCAAAAACTTCTTTTCCTACACTTACCTGATTCCTTTTAATCCCAAAATGATCAAAAATCAACGCTTGGTATGTACTTGGATGAAGTAATGATCCAACTAAATCTGTCGTTCTATCTAATAGTATCAATAGGGGGTACTTTCCATTGGTTGTATTCTTCCTTGTCTCCCATATTTCGAAATTCTTAGCTATTGGGCTGATTAACTCGGAAAACTTTTGAGCAACATAAGAACCAGCTCCTTCAGATGTGTGAAGAATCCTTGGTACCTCTCCAGCATTTAAAAAAACAGAAACAAGACCCATTGCTATTTCGCTAACACTCGATAAAACAGATTCATCAGAAGCTCTATAACCATAAATATCCTTGAAATAAGGTTTTGACTCAAAAAGAGTGAAAAGACCAGGATCTGGAGAAGAAAAATTAATGTATTGATCAACAATACTCTTAATTGATCTTCCATCTGATGCTCTAGCAACACTTTCGGCAAACTCTTTCAATAAATTATCATCTATAGGAGATATGAAATTAACATATACATGATCAAATAAGTTATTACCAATATCATTAGCTATTATTGAGACGTTTTCCTTTGTTGGTTGGACTAGATATACAGCTGAAACATCCGGAATGGGATCCCTTTTCTTGCTAATGTGACCATGGATTGTAACACCAACTTCAAGAAGACGAGAAACTTTCAATAGCGTTGATAATATCCAAATACCGAGATCATCGTAAATTAGAACTTTCCATTTAAGAGAGTTTTTCTGGCCACCTTCGTTGATAGATTCGTTGAGATTTAGAACACGCTGAACAAGCTGAAATTGCCGGTTCTTTAACATTGATTTGTCAAATTGATCGTATTACCAAACATGCAGCCAAATTAGAAAAAACAAGCGAATATGAAGGTATTTTTAAAGAATTAAGCAGCTACCGAAGCATCTTGAACAACAATTAGAATCATATCATTGTCAGGGGTTATTATGATTTCGTTTTTGTGCGACCTGATCCTAATGACATTAATCGGGTTGGCCAGAGTATTTGTTTCCAAAGTAGATTTTGCCTTTTTAACAAATTCGTTAACTAGTCCGGCATAATGTATAGTCTCTGAATCCTTAAATGTGGATTTAATAGGAAGCCCGTTCATTTTCATCACAATGGCACCAATCACACCGGGCTGGTTCAATAATCCTTTAAGAATTGCATCAGATTCGCTCATTTCAATGGGATAACGGTTATTTCCGTTATTTGTTCCTTAGTTTACATTGTAAATGATCTCTCAACCCAGAGAAAGTTCTTCCATGTCAATGGCTCGGAAAGACAAGCTTCCTAATATTGGTCGGACACGGAAGGCCACTTCAATTGATGATATTAACGAAATCAAACTCAGAACGCAGCAACTTGAGCTTGAGTGCAAACAGATAAAGGCCAAGACTCAACGACTCCGACAGATCATTAAAGAGCGGAATGATTCGATCAAGAGTGTTGTTTCTAGCACTGGGGACAAACAAGCTCCTCGATTTTCAGGAAAAACCACTGTTGAATCACTTCAGAAGACTGCAAAATCTCTTGAGAACACTCTAAAAGCACGTAACGAGGAGTTAGAAAGTCTGATGAAAAGTGATAAAGTTGCAATGTGCGAAGAATTGCAAATTGAAATTCAGACATATTTCCTTGAGCGGAAAAGGCTTCAGAAACAAATAAAAGAGATGAAAGAAGGTGAGTCAATAATTGAAAGCGAACTTAACAGACTGAAAAAGCAATCAATGAGTGCTTCAGAACATGAGTCAGCTATTGACTCACTTCAGGGTGAAATCGACCAGCTTACGGAGAAACTATTTGCATACCACAAGAGCGAAATGAGAATCAAATGCGCTAAAATGCTCAAGAGTTTGTACGAGAATCCATCTCTATTTGAATCAATCAAGAATCAAGTCTTGGATGAGATTCAACGAGAAAAAGATCAACTTGCTGAGAACAAAAGAATTATTGAGGAAGTACAGAAGAAAGAAGAAAGGAATGTTCAGTATTTACAGACAGTGTTAGAACGCCAGGCTCAAAAAGTAAGGGAAGCAATTGGAGAAAATTCGAAAAAAGAGTAAAATTTCTATTATTTTCTTTCAATCATCACGTTGTGCGAGTTCGTCTAGAATCTGTGATAAAGATTCGAAATCAAAATGAGCATTTTCAATAATTGTTAAATCATTATATTTATAATCGTTCATTTCTTCACATTCCTCATAATATTCGTATGATGGGTCTAATTCCCTAAAAACAGAAAAGAAAATTGGATATTCCTTCACATAGTTTGAAGAAAATAAAGGAAAAATATCACTCATGTTATAATCGTTGATGAATGATCTAAATGCGATTTAGATCATTAATTCTGATATTGCCTTCCATTATTAAAAATGTTGACATTTGAAGAATCAACATATTTAATAAAGCAACTATCTGATTATGAAAACTCATTAAATACTATTTTTGCTCGAATGAAACAGGATTGTGATGATTTTGAGAGATTTTTACGTGGAATTAGGTTTTTGTTAAGTAATTTATGTCTTGGGCATAGACAGCAGATTATTTCTTGGTGGATATTATACAAGAGTAGCGATTTGAAGATTATGAATCATCCGTATTATTCTGTCTTTCATAACATAGTAACATTATCTAGACCAAATGAAACCTCTCCAATTCTTCGTTCTGAAGTATCTAAAGCATTATCAGGAAAAGATATGAAGTATTTAGGAGCAATGAATGTTGTCGAAATCGAAAAATCATATTCTGTAAATCATGCATTGTGCACTTCTATCTCTGATATTTCTGTTCCTATGATTATATCTTGTCCAACAGCAAATAAAGAACCTATTGAATTCAATGAGATGATACTAGACATGCTCACCGGGTTTCCTTATACAGAATGTTTTGAAATTCCCTATTTCCGACCTTCTCCGAACATATATCCCATAACAGAAGACGAAATAAGTCACAATATTTCGTTATCATCAGCTCAAATTCCATTCTTTTTTGATACAAACTCTTCCAATAGTGATATTAAGTCATTGTTTAAAAAAGCATTCCAAAAAAAAATTGAAGAATCTGATGTTAATTTGTTGCTGTCTGTTCTCAGAGATTCCCCTCAACTGCTTCCTAAATCTCATGCAAAAAACTATTATGCTCTTTGTGAAACGAATCCTAGCTTCGGCTTTCCCTACATGCTCAATCTTGCCTCCCAAACAAGTGAAATATTTCAAACATTGGAAACATTTCCAATAACAAGGGTTTCGGTAGACCTAATAACATATCTTGATGTTTATGTTCCGAATGAATTTTATAATAAATGGATCATGTCGACTATGAATTCGATGAAGAACACAACAGATTTGAACACCACAATGAAAGCAATGCTATTTTGTAGATTTATTACATATCTTATTCAAAAAGGAAAGGATATTAATAACGATGTGAAACTGGATATCAAGGCCTTTTGTTTTGATCTTTTTTCGACAAAAGGAGCTCAAGATGCAAAAGCACTATATCAACTACTATAATCTGAACTTTTTCTTTCTCTCCTATGATGGCGTCTGTGCTTTTTGTGGTGATGGCGAGATTTAGATTTGGGTCTCCTTTCCAATTCATCAATAGAATCAGATGATTCTGAACTCGATTCTGGGATTTCTTCTTCTTCTTTTGAAATTTGCACAACTTTGATATTCTCCTCTGTAGCATCTTCTGAATCATCCGCACATTCGTCTTCTGACGATTCGCTTTCCTTAATTACAATTTGTGGAACCGTCTTCAAAATCACAAAATATTCCCTGGAAAAATATATTTTCATCTTCAAAGACTTAATAGAAGCACTATTTAAAGCTTCTATTGCCCTTTGTGCAGAATTTAATCCATCATAACAAATCCAAAAATTAACATTTCCATTTGAGATCTCTTCTCGGAAAAAGTATCGAATATCTCCATAGTATCCAAAAAGAGAATGAATAGCATCGTTTGAAAGGTTGCCGTTAGTACTGGCAACAATAGAACACCTATTATTAAAAGTCATTTATGAATGTAAAACTAGGTTTAATTGCCTCTTTCTATCTTTGCAAGCTTGGTATCCGCATTGGTATAGAACTTCAGCGCTTGCTCGATATTGGAGGAAATATTTTCTTTGGTCATTTTGGACTGTCCAGTCTTGAACTCATTAATCATTGATGCTAAGGTCATGTCTACTCTTTCTCCTTTCTTTAGATTCTCAACAAATGGAGTAAGCTGACTGGCATATGCAGGGTTTGACATTAGTTGTTGAATTCTAGAGTTGATATTTTGTTTGAGTTGCAAAACAACATCCCAGTCTGGGAAAGGGTCTGAAGCTTGAGAATTCCCATACATTCCGGAATCCTGAGGATTTGGTGAACCGAATGTTGGAGGGAACCCATATGAAGTTGTGTTTGATGGTGGTGGAGAATATGAATTCATGTTTGATGGTGGTGGTGGGGAATATGGATTCATGTTTGATGGTGGAGGAGGAGAATATGGATTCATGTTTGATGATGGAGGAGGAGAATATGGATTACCGCTGGGTGGTGGTGGAGAATAAGAATTCATGTTTGATGGTGGAGGAGGAGAATATGGATTCATGTTTGATGGTGGTGGTGGAGAATATGGATTACCGCTGGGTGGTGGTGGGGAATATGAATTCATGTTTGATGGAGGTGGTGGAGAATATGGATTGCCTGATGGAATATCAAAATCTTCTAATCCTGATGGAGGAGCGCCCTTTGATCCACCTGATGGAGGCTTTGTACTTGGATTTTCGGCCCAAGGATCATCCTCAAGAAGAGCCATTGACTGAGCAAAAAGAGATTGGATTACACTCCTTTGATTGGGGGTAATCTTTTGAATCGGAAGCGATTTTGGCAATACAGGATCAGCATCGTTAACAAAAACATGGTAACTTTGCTTGTTTTCGGCCTCGGCTGCTTCTAAAGTGCTTTGTACCAATGTTTTAATACTCTGAAGAGATGTTGTTAGAATTGGATTAAAATCAATTCGAGCATCTTTACGACTTGTTAACCTATTTCCATAGCGTAAACATGAAATTCCATTCTTAAAATCTCGAGTGTTTAGATATGAAGCACCAATGTTGTATGTCATGAATCCAGTATAGTATGTCAATAGAGAAACGATAACAGGATTGAAAAATGATCTAGAAGTCTCATCCAAAGACCTAACGTACTTCTCTGCCTCTTTAAGCTGTTCTACGGATGATAAAGCCATTTGGCCAACAAACTTTTGAGATTTGTTTGCATTTGTGATAATAGCAATTTGCCAAATGGAAATTAAAAACTGATGATATAACTTGATCAATAAACCAAGTGTATTAGACAAAAATGGTGTTTGGTCTCGATTTGTTAATTCAACAAAATTATCAACACAGCTTGCATGATCTTCCAAAAGATTTTTCATTTCTTTCAAATCTTGTTCATCATTAGAATTCAATAAAATAATTTGTTGATGAATACCTGCAAGAAAATTCCATACAGTAAACAACATTTCTTGATATACTGTTTTTGTTTCATAAACTTCGGTCGATTTAAATGGATTCATCCACTTGGACTTAAAGGTACTCTCTTGAACAGCACTGAGAATAGTAATATAATCTCTAAACGCTTGAATGTCAAAACCTTCAGATTTGGTAATTTTTGATAATGATATTGCTTGAACCGCTTGGCCTCCCAAAACAGAATTCAAAGATTCATCAGATTCTGTAGGCTTGCACTTGGCTTTCGGAAATGGAACAAAAATCAACTGGGTTTTCATTCGAAAAAATGTATTTTTGTGTCAAACCACTTTTTAAATCGAATTCCGGTGAGATGAAAAATTCCCCTCGGTGGGAAAAACATCAGATTAGGAAATCAGATTCAACGATGATGTAAAGGAGATTTGATTGGTGTTTATATTACCCACCATAAAAACTTTACGTCAACATTCTCACAAATATAAATGTTTCTATTTTTCGGACTTTTAGGATATTTTTACGAGTATAATGAGGATGATATGAATGAGTTTTCACCTCGATATACATTTGATGTTGGCCCGAGGATCAAGGGTACACTTTCAAGGAGTCCCATCAGGGTTGTTTTTGATTATACGTATCTTGATGACCCGAGCAAGGATCCATATGCTTGCAAAACCGTTGGGCAAGCAATATCTTGGAACGGTTACACTTATTCATGCTCGCAGGATGATATAATTAACGCCAGCTCCCGTCAAGTTATTAAGGACACCTATGAGAACCTCAGGGTGTATTTGGCGCAGACTTTAAAGGTGACTCCAATGGCTTCTTCATTCAGTTTAAGAAACTGGACCAACCTAGCGACTATTCAGCAGAAGTTGATTCAAAATGCCGACCTTCATGTCACCATTGTTGGGCGTCCTTTTGGGGCATCATCAACACTGGCTTCTGCTGGGTCTTTACAAAGCGAGTCTTCAGAATATAGGCCTATTCAAGGATTTGTTTTCATGAACATCAAAAGGATCCCAAAAACTGCTGAAAATGAAGCTTACACTCCGAATAGAATGTTTCAACTGCTTTTCCATGAAGTTTTGCATGTATTAGGAATAACTCAATACCAATTTGACTATTGGATGGATAGAAATACCCTTAAACGATATACAACATTCCCAAAAACCCTATTATATCATGGACAAAAAAGCTTCACCATTATCCATACACCAGAATGTCATCGATATGCCAAATATCGGTTCGGATTGGAAACATTTACTGATGGAACAAATTCGTGCCCTGCAGGTGTTGAATTTGAAGATACAGGGGGTTCTGGTACAAAAGGGTCACATCCAGAAGGCAGAGTATATTTCAATGAAGCAATGGTTGGAGTGTTGCAACCAAATGCAATTATAAGCGATCTTTCACTTGCTTTACTATATGATACTGGATGGTATGATGTAAGTTATCAAAATGCTCATGGTCTTGGTTGGGGTAATGGAAGGTCATTGACAGGAACACCATTAACATCATTTCCACTTGGGCCCCCTCAAACAATTTTTCCAAGTCATTATTTATGCTCAAATAACTTCGATAGTGGGAGATGTACTTATGACTATAAAGCAATTGGAGTTTGTTCAAATCAACAATTTGATTGTTCGAATCCAACTATTGATACAGATATTGCATTCTGTCAAACACAGAGCTTTTACAATCCAAATGGATTAACTGTACGTGGTTCATCTGTTGTTCACGATCACATGTTATATATAGGCGGATATTCTAATCGTATATGTACATCAAATACGAGTTCTCTTTTTTATGGTACTTATGGTGAGTCTTTCGGAGACAAATCTAGGTGTATAATGATCAATAATAACCAGGCATATGGGTGTTTCCAAACAAGATGTGATGATTTAAGATTATATCTTATTGTGAATGGTGTTGAAAAAGAATGCACAAGTAAAGATCAAGAATTAGTGTTTGGAAGCACAAGGCTAAAATGTCCTAATCCTCAACATTTATGCAGATTGGAACAAATTGAAGGATACCTACCAGAGGACCCATTTTCATCTGGGGAACCTAAACAAACAATGGCGATTACTCCAAAAGCATCTCCAGCAATGACCCCAATGAAATCCATTACTCAAACTGCCAAGCAAACTTTGGCATATACTCCAAAAGTTACTTTTGCGCCAACCCCATTTCCATCCCCATCAAATAGACCACAAACACCAAATCCATCTGCTTCTAAAGTTCCACAAACTCAAAAACCCACGGCTTCCAAGATACCTCAAACACCAAATCCATCTGCTTCTAAAGTTCCACAAACTCCAAAACCCACAGCTTCCAAGATACCTCAAACACCAAATCCAACATCTTCAAATAGACCACAAACACCAAATCCAACATCTTCAAATAGACCACAAACACCAAATCCGACTTCTTCAAAGATACCTCAAACATCAAATCCATCATCTTCAAATAGACCACAAACACCAAATCCAACATCTTCAAATAGACCACAAACACCAAATCCGACTTCTTCAAAGATACCTCAAACATCAAATCCATCATCTTCAAATAGACCACAAACACCAAATCCATCTGCTTCTAAGATTCCACAAACATCAAATCCAACATCTTCAAATAGACCACAAACACCAAATCCATCTGCTTCTAAGATTCCACAAACATCAAACCCGACTTCTTCTCAGCAATCTCCTTATCCCACAATATCAAAACAACCACAAACACCAAACCCGTCAAATCATCCTTCATTGACCCCTGATATTCCCATTTTGCCATCAGAATCATCAATTGAAGATCTGATTGCAACAACTCCTCAAGCTACTGATAAAAACAACAATCAAGAAGGAATCGAACAAAAAATTATGTCCCTTGTAATGGATTACTATATTTATCTCATATCAGGTATAGGAGGAATAATACTGATTGCTTTATTTGCCAAATGCATCGGATCAAGTAATGAATCTGAAGAAACTACTTCATCATCAGTTTCAAGCGAGCTATATAGATCACCCTTTTTATAGCACTAAACATGGAAATCAACAACACCTTTTTTGTGCAATGGGTTCTTCACTAGAAAGATTTACAGATTTAGGAATAATATCGTACTCTTGTTTATCCAATAGCTGGGTAATCTTATCTAAGAGTGCGGGAATCCCCTCACCACTTGATGCACTTGTGAGTATGAAATTCATATTGTTCCATTTTAGCTGGGCGAGTTCCCTGACTTCCGACTTAGCAAGATCCAATTTGTTTCCAACAACTATCACATACTCTTCTTTTCTCTTTTGTTCTTCGATGGTGCTAAAAAATCTGTCCAACTCAGTTAATGAGTCAACTTCATCCAAAGCAAAAACCATTACATAAACTTTGCAATCTCTGTAATTGATTTTTAAAACAGAATTAAATCGCTCTTCACCCGGAGTATCCCAAAAATAGAGATTATACTCCATATGGTTAATAGTCGAACAATGCATGGTCATTGATGTGATAACTCCCGGATCATATGTTGACAAAAATTTTCCGTGGCATATTCGATGAATTAGAGATGTTTTCCCAACAAATGACCTGCCAATAAAAACGATTTTCGAGTTCTTCATTTAAATTTTACGGTATCACCTCTTGCCCCCATTGTTCGAGCCTTTCCCGCAACTTGGGCACTACTGGATCTTCACATTCGTGTAGTGACTGAACAGAATCGAGTATTTCTTGAGCAACTTGTGCAGATATTGAGTTTTTCTTGATCCTAGCTTCACAGATTCCAATGAGAAGGGTGGCAAACTCATATGGGAACTCTTTCTTGTTTTGCTCAATAAATTGTTCGTATTCCCTCCTCATAGTTTCTGCCTTTTGGCTCTCGGTGTCTGCCTTTGTCTTAGCAACATTCATAGAAAGTTCGGCCTTTTCAACATATTTCTGATCGGGTTTGGACTTGGCTTGCTCATATGTGATTGTTGCTTTATCTGCCAATTCGCGGCATTTAACAGCCTCCTTTTCTTGAGATTCAGTAGCATTCTTCATGTACAAAGCCCTCTCAAGTTTCTGCCTGAAAGTGAACATATCGTTTGGAACAGAACTAAGAGATTGATATAATTTAATAGTTGCCTCCATTTCTTTCTTTCCTGACTCATAAATTGACTTCATTCCAGCTTGAATGTACTCAGGCTGTCCAGAAATAAATTTCTCAAAATCGGGAGAAAAAGCAGTGCGCAAGCCTACCATATTATCACCATCGCACTGATTGCTCTCTTCCATCTGCTTGACCATGTCCCTGTACTCGGGAAAATCAATGATCTTTTTGAAGAAACTCATCGGATAAATGCGGTTTTGACATACTTTATATGGAAATAAAAACGAAAATACCCTTTAAAAAGGACAAGAAAAAGGCAATTTCTGTGAAGAAAAAGGAGGAGATTGTGAATTCCCCAGTAGAATCCGCTCCATTTACTGTAGACGAACTGATTAAGCTCTCGGCAACGGAATTAACGAATTCTGAATCGAGAAATTTGGCTTATAAGAATAAATTTACCAAAAATTCTAATAATAAGAATTCTTCACTACATCCTTCCGAAATAATAAAGAAGAGGAACGAAGAACTGGCCAAGATGCCTCTTCATAATGATTTAGAAGGTGATTAGCCGTTTAAAATTAGAATAATGAGCTCACATTCCTTTGTCTCTAGGGAGAGGCGAACTCCTAATTCGACTAAAATAGGGATAAATCCGTTTCGTAAAACTACACCTCGTCCATCAATTGATTCTGGTTCTTTTTTATCTGGATCTCAAATCGTATTTGATGAAGATCTGCCAGAAACTCCTAAAAAGGAAGATCTGCTGAATACTGTAATTGCTCCACCAAAAGCTCCCGATTATAAAGAAATATCTGGTGAGGTATCGAAATCCATGAAATATTTTGATTTGGTCAAGCAAACAGCATCTTTTGTAATCAGATCGGTTGCTTTAAAAGATAACACACTTAAAGATCCTATGATGCGAGTTTATGAAGACTTTTTTTCATCATTCAATCTGTGGATAACGAGTATTGGTAGATTATCCCAAAGAAAAGCTACTAATCTCACAGTATCATCAAAAGATCTTACGGATTTATTAAGAAATTCACAAGCACAGATTAAACCCCTACAGAGTGAATATTATAGATGGACAAAAATTGACTCATTTGTCCCTCCAATTATTGATTCTGGAGAAAATGATCCAATAAATGGATATATACATAGCCCTGACTTGTTTAAACTAAATGAAATCATCGAAAGTCTCGACAAACTCTCTTTATCTATTCAAAACCAAAAGAGAAAATGTATTCTTTTAAGTCGGCTGTGCTCAAGGATTAATAATTCCCTCATTTATGAATTGGAATGTGACTTTGATAAACAAATGAAAATCTCAAAGTTACTAAAATAACGGATAATTTTTAGACAGGTTTAGTATATAGTATCAATATCCAGTATGATATATTTCACTAATGGCTCTATTTTCGCCCAATTCTCTTCAAACCATTTAATTAAGACCACTTTTCGTCTTCTAGCATCTCGATCAAGCTTAACTTCAATGGTGTTTGCTAATAACTCCGCAATACTGATTAATTCTTCTTGGGTAATCTTATCTCCGAATCTGTTACTCAAGGATTTCCATACTTTGCTCTTTTTCCAATTGAATTCACCGACCCTTTTTTTAATCCTTGCAGTTTCATTAGTTTGATATGAATCTTCATTACTACCGTTATCATTGTTAGCAAAATCACCTTCATTATCTTTATTATGATCATTCATTAAGTCCTCTATACGAAATGCAAATCTTTTTTCTTTCATTCAAAAAACTGAGTATTATATATCTTATCAAAACTAACTCACATTCAAAGAATTATTCTGAAAACCCTCACAAAAATTCATCCTTTTTGTTTGTGAAATAGATAGATATACTTAACAATAATTCAAAGGAGTTTTATTTTCTATTTTCAAAAGTCAAATTGAAAGCTAATTATTGGTTTTTTTGAGGAGCGGTTTATAAAGATATGACACTTTTGATAACTGACCAAGAAAGGTTGTAATTTCAGTACCGACTTTGGTTTATTTTTTAAGGCTTTTTTTTCCACTTTTTTTGGTAGATCTTCTATACAACCATTTTTAGCCAAAATAAACATTTCAATTATTAGTTATTGATTCAGGCTACTCAATGGAATCACCAAGTATATATACGGAAAAAAAGTTTTCATAGCAATAAACATTTATGATAATCTTTAATTCTTTTCACTTATCCAATATCAGAACTTTTGCCTATTTTCAAGCCAGTTTTTCATCACTGTTAGCATTGTTGTGCCCTATTCAGAGGTAACAAATGGGCCA